>Ga0307942_1000225_pt1 | contig 35323 bp, 35 predicted proteins | sample OrgLakmetagen175_FD_201846 | JGI IMG/M metagenome (GOLD analysis project Ga0307942, IMG submission 201846) | Saline water microbial communities from Organic Lake, Antarctica - #175 | ecosystem: Environmental > Aquatic > Non-marine Saline and Alkaline > Saline | place: Antarctica: Organic Lake... | reverse complement strand
GTGATAAATGTGAGTGTGGAGAAGTTCAAGATGAGAAGCATGTGCTTTTCTTTTGCAAGTGTGCTGAAGTGTGCGAGCTGCGCATGAGATACAGAGACCTTTTTGAAAGAATGTTTAAGACTCTGCTAAGCTTCCGCTCAGATGCCCACCAGAGGCATATATAGCGAGAACCTTACCTTACCTTAAGACTCTGCTGCGTGCGTTTGCTCCTTCGAGCTCTGAATTTATTCCTTTCTTGGCTTGTCATCACAGTATCACTGATTTTGAGATCAATGCATTCCTGAATCAAGACTCCTCATACAGACTTCTCAAGTTTGTGTCAGATTTAGTTACAATTTTCGACACTGGTTGATTTTGTTTCACCAGCCAATTGCCATCAGCCAGAGTCTCAGGCTGTAGGCCATCCTTGTAACCCTACCAAAAGGGCTCTGGTCACTCATTTGCCTTACATCCTTCCCAAATACATGTTCCTCAACCTGCCTCGTGATTTCATTCACAGTACAGCTCGTTTCAAACCTCGTGTTCACACCCTCCATTTTGAGACAACGACATGGAATCAGAGTAATTCCCCCACCTGTGACCTGTGTGATACTGCTGATGTCCAAGATGAGCAGCATGTTCTTTTCCACTGTGCCAATCCCCACATGATTTCTCCCCGCAGGAAATATGCACCTCTATTTCCCCCAACAGGAGCTCACAATGTGTTTACTTTCTTGAGGCAGAACAATAACAAGCTTTATCTTTTCTCCATGAAATAATTGCGTTGCTTTTATGAGCGGGCTATAGCAGTCGTACTTCTTAAGGCCTTTCTTTGAAAAACTGGAAGCCCTATTTTAAAGGCCTTGTAAACCTTTTGCGCTGACTGAGCCAAGCAAGAGGCCCCTCTGCTGCTAGTATATTCTCTGGTGCCCTATTCACGCAGATAGTCGGAGATTCAAAATTACAGTTTGAATCGGCAAGACATCTTCACAACGTTGTATTTCACTGGTTTCATAACGACAGAATACAGCACGGGGCGTAAATATTCAAGCATCAAAACGTTGTTGATGCAGAAATTAAAAGTCTTATCAAAGTGGTGCATAGCTGCACAATCGACAAGAAAAAAACACAACATTACAGTTGCAGTAAGTTGCTACGAAACCCTTAACCACGACCATTACAATCCTACTTCTTAATACAAGTTCATTTAAAAGTACATCCTATCCCCCAGCAGCCTACCAATTCGTTATTAATGCCCTGATGCATACTGAGGGCCTCGATGGTTGACTTGACTACCCCCCTGCGCCGAGGCGTTTTCCGACTCGCTCTCATAGGCCGGTGCTACGTGCACCTGCTGCTGCTGTGCATCTACCCCGCCACGACTCATCACCAAGTGATCCCCCTGCTGCTGCACACCGCTGCTGCTGCTGCCCTCCTGCCCGCCGTAACTGCTGCTCGCATGGTCCTCAAATTGCTGGCCCTGCTGCCAGGACTCTGGCTGCTGCTGAGCTCCGCTAGTGCTGCTCCCATCAGCCCCCAATGACAGGGGGGTGAGCTCCAGCTGGGGGGTGTGCGTGGGCACTGGCGCCGCTGCGGTGGCGGCCATGGAGGCTGCCACACCTCCCTCACCTTGCATGGCCTGCGGCTGCTGCTGCTGCTGCTGCACGGCCTTGTACTCCTTGGGCACCTTTTTACTGACCTTCTTTTTGATGCGGCGGGGCATGCGAGGCAGGCCCGCAGGGCGAGGGATCTGCAAGCGCAAGTGTGCGCGTAAGTGGCATGTGAGTGTGCGTTTGTGCGTGCTTGTATGTATGCGTGTATGCGAGAGTGCGTATGAGTGTGCGTAGGGTGGAACCCAGTGTCGCACCAAAACCTGAATTCTACTGTTTGTGCTGTACGAACTTAAACTGCAATGGAAGGAGGATGATAGAAAGATAGGATTACTCTTTAGTCTGTGGAATAAAACTTAACGCAACTCAACACAACAATACGACGATCAACTCAGGAGGTTGAGGCTTTCGTGCTTAACATCTAGTTACTTACAAGTTGAACGCAAAATGGTGGTTTTGAACATTTTTACACATTCCGTGCGTAACACCCTGTTTTCATACACTGCACAGACACGACACACACCTTAACCGGGGCTAAGCTGGATGGTGCAGGGAGGCCTTGCATGGTGGGCCGGGTCTGCTCTCCCACGTACTGGCTAGCAAAGCGTGCACCTCCACTCAGCAGCAGGTAGGTCCACATGTAGTTGGTGTGCGCAAATAAGATTCGGTCCAGGCCGCCTATGAGTTGATACCTGCAATTTCCGTGATGGCACCAGGAGATGAAGCAGAGCGATGGTGAGGTGTCAGGAAAGCAGCAACATTGATCCATTTCCGTTGCAACCTGGCTCTCAAACACAGCCTCTGGCTTCTCTTAATCGGTGCGTCTTGGTTTGTGAGAGTGTGCTAAAAAAGAAACTCAGCAAGCAGCAGAAAGGTAAAACACTCAAAATAAGGGCGCATGCGCAAACAAGTTGGTAGCGAACTTTGCAAAGGACCCCGGGCGACAAAAGACTGCAATACAGGTGCGAGATCATCGAGCAATTGATGAAACCCTTTTATTTTTAGGGTTTTAAACCAACACGCACCTGGTGTTGGCATTGGCAGCAAAGTAGGCCCCAAGGCCACCAGAGGCGTGGCCCAAAGTGGGCACGGCGATGCTTGGCTGCCACTCCGGGTTGGCTCGTTGTCGGATGTTTACAGCTGCACGCAAACAAACACACGCAAGAGAAAGGATTGGGACGTTAAAGGGAGAATCGGAAAACTTTACATTGATGCCGCCAGGCTTCGGGGCTTTGATGACCATCTGGCAGGGGAGAGAGAGACTGTAGAGTGTGTCCCGTGACTACAAAGGGGTCAACTCAAGCCGTCAAAAGTCGTGAAGGGTTCACTACATATTGGTTGGAATTGGGAATTGGTCGCACATGTCATGATTGAGAGAGAGGCTGGCATGTCCGTGCTTGGAGTGGGATGAGGTAGAAAAGTGTACTATCAAAGCTCGTGAGAGTTTCGCTGTTGGACCTAGAAGAGGATGTATGCTCCTTCATCTCACTGAGTAATTGCACAAGCATGTAACCAAACCTTGCAGAGCGCTCAGCACCTCATACAAATGCATGTACTAGACACAAGCAGGGGCGCGAAGCGCCATTACTTATTACAAGCAGCAAGCTGGCGCGGAGACGTTTCAAATGTGTTAGTTTACAGGAATATGAATGAACAAAACATGCTGTATTTCTATGCCACTACTCCCAAAAGGACTAAATTGACTTTCATAAGCAAAGTTGTTTGATGAATGAAGCCTTTAAAGCCCTAAAACGAGTGCCTTGAACGTCTCCTTACCTGTCAGCTTGCATGATTAGGAATTGAAGCGACAGTTTAACTGTTCTTTATAATGCCGTTTCTGCATAGCAATATTTGCTCGTTCGTGGGTGTTATATGCCACACTGCCCCCCCAAAAAGCACTTACCATCCCTGCCAATCAACCCAAGCTTGAACAAAGACACGACAGGCATGAAGACAAAAAAATTCCTCACCTGCAGATGCCAAGATGGACGTAGCGCTTCCTGTGAGGGCTCCCACTGCGGACAACTCAGCCAGCTTGGCAAAGAAACCGCCCGCCCTGGCCTGCATACTGTACTGGAGCATGGGGCCGGACGCGTCAAACACGCAGTTGGGCAGGCCGTCCAGGGTCTGCAGGCACATCAGCACACATTGTGGTGAAATCATGAGAAATACATCCTACTTGGGCTGCACAGACGGACGCAAATTTGGCGATGCGCTCTTTGAAGTAAAATGGCAGCTGCGCTCTGAAGCAAATGACACGTGATTCGTGACAAATATTACCTGTCCTTGCTAGAGCTTGGTTCAATGTAAGTATGCGTGCCTAATTTTGACGGAGTCATCTTGTCAATCAAGTGCCACCCTTTGAATCTCACAATTACAGTCAGTGACAAATTGATAGACGGACGGACAAGACATGTGAGCTTTTGCGCACCTTACGCAAAGCCTAATGTTTGCGCACACGGGCAACATCTCATCCACAAGCCACACAAGCACACATACACGCACGCAGGACGTGCTGCCGCACCTGCTGCCATGGGAACTTTTGGATGGACCCATATGAGCGCGTGGGAGCAACCATCCACACAGTGGCACATGTTGCGGCCGCCATGCCCAGCGAGTTGATCATGGCAAGGTCAAGCTCGTCCTTGAACTTGTCTCCTCGAGCGCGGTACTCATACCACAAGCTGGCCACCGCTGCGATGGAGGACTCAAGCACCGCCTTTTGCACGAAGCCAGGGTCGGCCATCAAGCGGCCGACAAAATCACGTGCCAGCTGCATGGGAGGGGGGGAGGGGATGCTCTGATAACGACGCATTCAGATTCAAGCATTGGCCAGCTGGAGCAAGAAGCATGGTGCTCCACTTAGAAACAGGAGCAAACAGGCGCACACACAAAACCTTTGAACTTCTTTGGCATGTTCTATACACTGCACAAATAAAAGCAGAAGCATCAGCTAGTCACAACTGTCTGTTGAAAAGCAGAAATACACGCACAGAAAGGCACGCACAACTGGCACAGTGACAAACATGCACATGTTTTTGAGGTAAGTCATAGCACCTGCTGGGTTTCTTTTCCTTTTCTGTTTTATGTCTGAACGCATCAGGTGCATTGACGTAATGCGCTTTAGACACAGAACAGAAAAGGAGAAAAAACCAGCAGGTGCAATGACGTACCTCAAACATGCACAATACAGGATAGATACACTCTACAAAAACAGACGCGCACATAAACTTAGAGGCATACTAAAACTCAAATACACATGCGCACGCACCCACCACACTGATACCCACGCACGTATGCATCCACCCACCCAACACACACACTCTTACACATACACACACTCAATTGCGCACACACACACGCAATTGCGCACACGCACAAGCACACACACACACACACGCACACTCACACATACACACAATGTATAGAGGAGAGAGAGAGAGAGAGAGAGAGAGAGAGAGAGAGAGAGAGACAGAGAGAGAGAGAGAGAGAGAGAGAGAGAGAGAGAGAGAGAGAGAGACAGAGAGAGAGAGAGAGAGAGAGAGAGAGAGAGAGAGAGAGAGAGAGAGAGAGAGAGAGAGAGAGAGAGACAGACACACACAGAGAGAGAGAGAGAGAGAGAGAGAGAGACAGACTCACAGAGGGCACACAGAGTGACTCACAGAGGGAGGGAGGCGCCTGGTGGCAGCACGAGTGACGTTGGGGCGCACGTCCATGGCAAAGAAGCGCACCAACTGCGCGGAGCTGAACAGGCCCATGGTCACGGCCTGGCGCAGGATGGCGGGGAGGTCAGCCACGGTGCGTATCCACTCCGCCAGCACCGCCCCGATGGAGAAGGTGTCGTACTGCTCGGGAATGGCCGCGCGCAGGAGCCCCCACCGGCCCTTCCCTCCCTGTCCGTCCCCTCCCTCACCATCATCATCACCCTCGTTAAAGTAGTCGTCGTCATCGCCCCCGTCGTCACCGCCCCCTCCGCCTGTGTGCGAGGGTGTGTTGTGAGTCGCGTCACGCAAAAAAAGGGGTAACCCTAAAGAGGTTTGGCATATTAGCACGCACACACGCTAGCTAAACAAGGTAACAGAGAGAGAGAGGAAAGGAGGGCAACACAAGGTCTCTAGAGCTTTGTGTGAGGGGAAGGAGGAGGAAGCGTCTCGTCGTCGCTTGCGGAGACTCCCGTTATAGCATATTAGCATTCCTCACTCTCCTCACCGTTGTGCAGGTTCTTGCCGTTGTCCCCCCCGCTGCCACCGTCGTCCACCTTGGGTTGCTGCACGGTGGGCGTGGGCATCACAAAGGACAACTTGCTGCGCTCGAGCGTGGCGCTACCACCCAAACTACCGCCCATACCCCCCTTGGCCATCTGCACCGGGCCCATGCTGTTGCTGCTGCTGCTGCTGCTTTTGTTGTTGCTGCTGCTGCTGCTGCTGCTGCTGGGCCCGCTCAAGGAGTCCTGTGTAAGCGTCACAAAGGAAAGTTTGATCTAGTTAGTCATTCCTTCCTCTTCACACCTATCTACACACCACAGGCAGCTGGGAAAGAAGGAGAGGAGGTCCAACAGAAGACACAACCTCACACACACACACACACACACACACACACACACACACATACACAGACAACGCTCAGACACGCATGTCTAACATTCTCGGACACAAACCTCATTGCTAGGTGGAAAAGCCACAGCGCTGGCTGCAACCCTCAGCCCTCTTCTCCTGCTGCTGCTGCTCCTGGGCACCGCGGGCAAGACACTCCTACGCAGAGCTGATTTGGGGGCTGCTGCACAGGGTTGAGACACCACAGACTTCCTCTGAAGCAACATTGTATGGAACTGTAGCTAGAAATATATCCAGCAATTAATGTAAAGAGCCTTTCAGAAATTTGCTGTTACAAAAGGTTCCTTTTAGCCTCTTTCACAACATATATTTTGCTACATAGAATTTTCTGTATTCGTTTCTACTGCGTAACACAAACCATATATAGCGATACCTACGTGACTGTGAAGAAACCTTAAATGCTGCATCATTGGACATCCCGTTCCTTGCTGCGTGGGTGTGCGTCTAGGGGGGGAGTGACTAGACATTGCCCACAAATTGGCCACAAAAAACAGGCTATGGGGCCAAGGGCAGGAGCATCCCTTTCAGCCCTCCATCCACAGAGGCTCGGCATAAGACCCAGTGCAGGGCAGAAGGACGTGGGGCCTGGGAGCACAGCGCTACCCACGAAAGAGGTTTGACCCATGCACATACCCACGCGCACGTGCACAGACACATACACACACACATTCTCTCACGCACACACACATATAGACACAAATACACACACTCTCATATACACACACACACGCACACACGCACACACACACACTCGCTCGCACGCACACACACTCGCTCGCACCCACGCCATACAAGCGCACACACACGTGCGCAAATGCACACACACATAAGCACACGTATATACACAGTAGCATGCGCACGCACACGCACATACACACACTCCTCACGTACAGAAATACAAGAGTTTACACCTTTAAAGGGAAAGCATGAATTAAAAACCCAAACATGCAATGCACGCAAAAATATGGACCTCACTTTGTCGTATACTACATTCAATTTTGGATCATTTCACAGACACGCATCTGAACTTGTGCATTGCCACTCATGTGTATGCACAAAGAGGTCACTTTAGCTAAATGGTTCCACCCTTTCAAATCTTACATTCAACCTGCAGGTGTTGTCTGGCTCCTCTTGGTTCTACACAGAGACAGGCCAAGCAGACTGGGTGCGTGTGTTTTTGACACAAAGCGGCATTTGACACGTGAAATTGTCGGACTTTGGTTGTGATAGTGAGCTGGTACAAATCTTAAAACACCTTGCTCCCGAATGACTACGCAGACATGCCGCACATGAAACAGTGTCCACTTGCCGTACATTGAAACAGTTTTTCACGCACGGCCAAAAGTAACCAGCTTCCCTGGTGTCTCACGTCTTCTCTGTGCCCCACGTGTCCTGCTGTGTGTGCCCACAGTCATTGCAAGATGTGCCCTACTCGTGCATAGTCCTGAATCAAGGTGCCCCATGGTATACAGGTTTTGTAATATGTGCCCACAGTTCTTGTATGGTGTGTGCCCACTCGTACATAGTCCATGCACTGTGTCCCACGCACACCCAGATGGAGGCCATGGAGCTGAACACCCTGACGCCAGACATGCCTGATGTCCTCGTAGAAATGGGTGGGTGTTGTGGATTCTTAGGCGGCACGAGGTAAAGCTACCTGTCGTTTAAAACAAGCACTTTATGTGATAATTCCGTTTTTAATTGGGTGCTTTTTCATCTTAACTGGTGTGTTTTTTTACTTTGTGTGCACGTATGGCCCATTACAAACAGAAGCTTCCTTCTGTTGAAGAAGTCAATCAACAGTGGCCACAAAAATACTCATTCGCTTTTGAGAGCGTGCTGCAACCTGCAACTACATTCAGGCAATCCGTACACCTGTTGCCTTTTCAGCTTTAAGTTGGACAACTGTAGGGTTGGCCAGAACCATACATATGTATACAGTGTATAAATGATATTTTTTGTAGAGAGATCACTGAACATACGGTTAAATACAGTATACAATGTATGTATACGGTTCTGGCCAACCTTATGTATGCACAGCAATTTTGGCAGAGAAACCACCAAACATACGGTCAAATACAGTACATCGGTCAAATACTGGGCATGTACTGGTCAAATACTTTGTACAGTGTATCAGGGTTGTACATCCCCTCCGGGAACCGGAATAAATAACAAAATTCTGGGCTGTCCCGGAGGGGCAGCCCAAAGCCGGTCCGGGTCTCCCGGAATCGCAGGGGCTGTCGCCGGGAGCCCCGGTAAAATTTTAAAAGCATTTCCGGGTAGTTTGCAGTGAATATTGGGAATGACAGTGAGAATGGGAAGAAGAGAGAAAGGTCAGCCAGCAGGAAGGGGGAGGGGTCAGCCACCCCAGCAGGGCTCTTCCTCCTGCCAGGCCTCTCTACGAAGCATGCAAGTGCTGGGCTTGAGCGCTTGCACCTTGGCAGCTTGCACCAAACTGGTTGACTCCAGACGGAAGCACCCCGCTCCTCCTCCCTCTATTCCCACCCTCCCCCTGGTCCTAATGAGGCCTCAACCAGCAGCCATGCGCGAACCTTGAGCACACATACGCACATGCACACACATACACGCACACACGCACATGCACATACACGAACACACGCACACACGCACATGCACATACACACATACACACATGCATACACACATACACACATACACACATGCATACACACACATAAACGCATACACACACATACACGCACACACACGAGCACGCAAACACGCACACGCACATACATTTGTACACACACATACACACACATAAATGCATACACATACATACACACACATACGCACACACACGCGCACACACGCACACACACACACACACGCACACACACACACACACATACACATACACACACACGCACATACGAGCATAGAACCTCGAGCAATGGAAGTGAGTGCTTTTGAAGACATCTAATGATTTAGCAAATTTCCAATTTTTAAACCGAAGCACTCAACACCTGCTTGACTCCTTCAGTGCCTGAAAAGAATAGGGTTGGCCAGAACCATATATATACGATGTACATATGGTATTTTTGGCTTGGAAATTACCAAATATACGGTGTATATGTACGTATATATACGGTTCTGGCCAACCCTGGAAAAGAAGTAACATCGCGCTTGGGGCCGGGGGGTCGTCCCCATGGCTGGACCACCCTTTCCTAGTCATATTGTGCCAATAAGCCATTTTTGGCTCTATCTCCCCAACCACTCCACCGTTTGGGGACTTGAAAAATGTTTTGGAAAGCTAAATTCTTTTTACATACATATAAAGAAAGCAGGCCGAAAGACCTTGATATTTCACCCCCCCCCGCAACTCTGGTGTGCATGTGGGATTTTTATATGGAGCCGGAAAAGCACAGGCGGCAATTTCTGCATGTCACGCTACTCAAATTTGCACCAAAATCCAACCAGGACACCGATTGGCCCCACTTGCATTTTATATTAAGCTATATTTAACCCGCAACTCTGGTATCAAAAACCGGGCTAAAAGTCGCAGCAGGTGTGGAGCGACAGATTTGTCTTTTTCCCCTGTCCCTTGTGTGAGTGCCTCCCACTCGCCGGCTTTCCCAGTATCCCTGTCCTAAAAATGACCTTGCAGCATTGTTATGTGACGTTTATAATGCTTATATCCTGAAGCAGAGGTCGACCAGGGCAAGTTCAGAAATGTACCTTTTTCCTGCCGAAGTGGATGCAAAATATGCAGCGGGCCCCACAGCCCCCCCCAGAATGCCAAATTTCCAGCAAATGTCAATGATTTAGATATAGCCTCAAGTATTTAGCATTCAGATGAGGTATAGGGGGCTTTAAATTGGGTGGAGAGCTTATTGGCACAGTTTGGGTCAACCAGCCATGGGGACGACCGAGGGCGACAGCCCCCGGCCTGGGAAATTTTTTAATACCCTGAGTTCTTCCAGGAGACCCTGAATAATTTGGGTACCCTGTGTACTACCCTGCAGTGTATATATATACGGTTCTGACCAACCCTGGACATCTGGTGTGAAATACTTTGTACCCTAAAATTTCCCTGCCAAGATTTTGTTGGTGGCTGCCCTTCTAATTGTGTACCGTACTGTACCGTAACCAATCCAAGGTTTGAAAAAGCCCAATTAATAAACCCCAATGCGAGCAATGCGAGGGGGGCACAATTAATTAACACAATGCAAGCTTATGCGAGGGCCTTCTGGCCCTATGAGCTGTACCTACATGCGTATGCATGCGCGTGTGCGCACGTACGTGTGCGTGCGTGCGCATGTGTACATGCGTGCGCGTACGTGCGTGTTAGTGTGTGTGTGCGTAGGTGTGTGTGTGCGTGCGCATACGTGTGAGCGTGCATTGCGTACGTGCGTGTGTGTACGGCTGTGTACAAACATGCGTGCATGCATTGTGTACTTGTGCGTGCGTGCGTATGTGTGTGCGTGTGTGTGTGTGCACGCGTACGTGTGTATGCATACATGTGTACGTACAAGTGTGCATGTGTGTGTAAACATATGTATACATGCCCCATACATGTGTGTGTGTGCATGCGGGTACGTGTTTTTCGTGTGCATACGTGTGCGTGCGTGCGCTTACGTGCGTGTTTGTTTGTGTGCATGCGTGCGCTCACATTTGTGCGTGCGTTGTGTACATGCGTGCATGTGTATACGGTTGTGTACGTACGTGTGTGCGTGCGTGCGTGGGTTATGTACTTGTGCGTGTGTGTGTGTGCGTGCGGGTCCGTGTGCGTGCATGCGCGTATGAAGGGTTGAAGACGCCCTTCCTCTTGATGTCCTTTTTTCCAAGAGAGGGCCTCCGAGCTGTTTGTCCCCTTGAGGGCGGCTTGGGAGGCTTATCCGGCCTGTCCCCGTTCGCGCTTAAAATTACGATGCAAGCTTTGCGAGGCTCTTTTGACTTAGTTATTTAAATTGCTCCCTACACACCGCGAGGGAGTGAAAAACGTTTGCGGTACGCGGTGATATAAGTGCCGTATGGTCTTGTACTTCCTGTTGATTGTGTGTGAGACCACCAAATGTCCAGGCCACCTGTTCTGCCAATGACAAAGGGCTGCACTAAACCAACGGCACTCCTTACGCGCTCCTCACACTGCTCTCTTTGCTCTGAGTGACCCTACTTCCTCACACTTTTCTCCTCACCCCCCCCAATGTCTGCTCAGGCATCAACTACGACCCAGAACGCCTGTCGGACACACTTAAAAATAACTGGCCGGAAGTGTACGCACGAGCGCTGAATGTGACCACCACCCTCGGGGGGTTTGGAGCAAGCATTGCACGGGTGGGTGCTATGAGGATATGGAGGAGTTTTGACAACGAGATCTCTTTTGGGGTTTCAGTTGGGGATTCGCTCACTAGATAACGACAGATTAAAGGCTGTCATACGTCCTCAAACCTCAAAAGGTTATGAATAGGCGAGCTAGAGTTCCGTTCTCCTTCCCTTCTGGCAAGGACATGCTCATCTTTGTGGTGTGGGTTTCGTGTTGTTGTTGTGGAGCAAGCGTGGTCTGTGTTGTTGTTGTGGAGCAGGAGGTGCCGCAGTGCCGGGCCGTTATCAGACCCAAGCGTGGTCTGTGTTGTGGTGGAGGTACCGCAGTGCTGGACCGTTATCAGACCCAAACAGTGCTACGTGTAGCGTTGTGGTGAAGTCGAAAGTGCTGTGTGGTTGTTGTGGAGCAGGATTTGCCACATCACTATCATGAAACGTATGTGCACGATGCTACGTGCGGTGTGTGGTGCGCCATGGGCTGACAACAGACGTGTGTTTCACCGCGCGCAGCTCGACACTGAACATGAGGACGCTCAGTGGGTGCAATTTGTGTCGTAAACTCTTTTGGGTTGTGCCTTAGTAAGCTTGATTTACCATTGATAGGGGAGGCCCCTGATATTGTTTTGCAGTCCTGCTGTAGGTGTCACTTTTGTATCAAGTTTGACACCATGACCCACCTCAAATTGTCTGGGCTCCGTTTTTTGTTTGGGACACACACTCATGCGCAGCAGGTCCACGTATCAGGCATCACTGGCTGCAGAGTATCAGGCATCACTGGCTGCAGCATGTGCTTTAATCTTCAAATACCTGTATCCTGTAACACATGCACAAGCACATGTGCTCTCTCCCCCAAGTACCCTCAAACACACACACACACACACACAAACACACACACACACAAAACACGTGAACAGGACTATGCATTGGGCAGCATTGACCGCAACATGTCCCAGCGCGCGAGCGAACTTCGTGAGCTGCTCAGCAGGCTTGGGTAAGGGTCTAAGCCAGGGGTGTGAGTGCAGAGGTGCTTGAACTAGCCAAGGCAGTATGTATGTGAATGACCCTTGATGTGCTGCAGCAAGTGTGGTGCACTTGGTTTCATGATACTTCTGTTTACTTTGTTGCTTTTTCTTTGGCTCAAACTCACAAACACATGACTACGGTGAGCGTGTGCACACACATACATACGCACACTTGCATATATGATCATCAACCTCTGCTCGTTTTAATCTCCTGCCCGGCATACCCTGCCCATGTGTGTGCCGAGCATCACCTCAAGAGGGCAACTGTTTCTGCCACCTGTTTCTGCCCGTAGGCCTCCCTTTGTCAAGATCGGTCAAGCCTTCTCTGCATGGCCTGACTCTGCCGCTTCTGCCCGTGGGCCCTCCTTTGTAATGATCAGCTGGGTCTGACTTTGCCAGCTGTTTCTGTCCGTAAACCTGACTTTGCCGCCTGTGTCTGCCTGTAGGCCCTCCTTTGTCAAGATCGGTCAGGCCCTCTCTGCCAGACCTGACCTGCTGCCCAAGCCTTACCTGGAAACGCTGGCTGACCTCCAGGACAGGCTGCCCTCCTTCCCCACAGAAATTGCACGCACAGGTTGGTGGAGATGGGCCCCAGTGTTGGAGAGGCGTGTGCCTTGGTTCTGTTTTTTATCACCATGGCTGTTTTTGACAGTGAAAGTTGCCAGATGCCCGCTTGTGGTGGAGTTATGTTAGTTTGTCATTGGTAGGAAGGAAACGGAGAGGAAGTACAGATGACTTGTACCGTACCCTGTGGATGAAATTAGAAAGGGGGAAAAAAGGAAAAGTGTGTTCTCTTATGCGTATGCTGCAATCACATCGCCCTTTGCAGTGATTGAGGAAGAGTTGCAGCAGCCCATTGAGGAAATGTATGCCACATTTTCTGACCAGCCTGTGGCTGCTGCCAGCTTGGGACAGGTGTGTGAAGAGTGTGTGCATGTGTGTGTGTGTGTGTGTGTGTGTGTGTGCGCTTGCACTTGTGCATGTACTTGTGCACGTGTGCACGCCTAATGTGTGTGCTGTGCTCTGCAGTTATCGTTCCTGCATGTAAGTTTTCTTTACATTTTCTGCATGCGTAAGAGTAACCAGCACGAGTCATGAGAAATCCTGGGAGCATCTACAGGCATTCCCAATATCGGTCTCACGCATGGCACATAGGATCAGCCCCTCCCACACGTGCTACGTACCATTTATGTATGCATCTTACAATGTTTACTCCCACACGTGCTACCTACCATTTATTTATGCATCTTACAGTGTTTACATGGGACACCTCGCACTCAAAACATGTATGTACGGCATGGTTACACAGACCTGGCCAACCCTGATGGCACATTGCTGTGTCACCACATATCATGGAACTAGCTTCAGCATGGGTTGCAGATACGAGCCATATTAGGGTTGGGTTTAGGGTTAGGATGCAGTACCAGTGCATCCTGCGTGTACTGTTTCAAGCTTGTGCACGGTACGCTGATGCTACATAGTATACCGTGCATGCGAATGTGCCACACCCATTCAGCCACCCAGTGCCTGTGTGGTTTGGTTGCACGCAGCCACATTGCACGGTATATGTGGTGGAGGAGCTCGTGTGAACTGGTGAATGCAAGCCACATTGCACGGTATATGTGGTGGAGAAGCTCGTGTGAACTGGTGAATGCAAGCCACATTGCACGGTATATGTGGTGGAGGAGCTCGTGTGAACTGGTGAATGCAAGCCACATTGCACGGTATATGTGGTGGAGGAGCTCGTGTGAACTGGTGAATGCAAGCCACATTGCACGGTATATGTGGTGGAGGAGCTCGTGTGAACTGGTGAATGCAAGCCATATTGCGTGTCATATGCGTGTGTGAAAGCATTAAGCCGAGCAGCACACTTTTGGAAGCACTGGGCTAGGGTTGGACAAAACAGTACATACATACGTATATTGGTGTACATAAGCAGGGTGGTTGCCATAATTGCGGTCATATGCGTTGTGCATATACAGTTCCAGCCAACCTTACACTGGACGCATAAAAATTCTGCACAGCTACCTTGTATACTACAGCCGTCATTAGGGCTCTCATAGTGTCAAGCCTTGTTGCGCCCGTACTGGCCTTTAGAGAGGCACAAAGCCACACCACATATGCACCTTCCTACTCACCAGATGTATGGATTACATTTCGCGTGTGCATCCCTGTCACAGGTGTACGTACACAGCTACTTCCATGCGCTTCCCTGCTCAAAGTTGTGATTCATGTCCACAGGTCACATGTGTTAGCATCCACATCGCGTGCACATTTTGGTCCGCAGGTGTACAAGGCCACGTTGCGCAGTACAGGAGAAGACGTGGCTGTCAAGGTGCAGCGACCAGGCATCGGGGAGTCCATTGCCGTGGACATGCTGCTCCTCAGGTACGCCTTTCCACAGGCTCTTTTGTCTTGTTTGCATGGGCATGGTGTGTATTTTTGGGGGGGGGGGCATGTGTGTGTGTGTGTGTGCAAAAGTGTGTTTTGGTCATTTTGTGTGTGTGTGCGTGTGAGTGTGTGTGTGTGAGGGCTCCTGTGTTGATAGTAGGCACTACTAGGACCAGCTAGCTATTAAGTAGGATCAGCTAGGGCCACAGCCAGCGGCTTGGCATGCTGCACCATGCTGGGCCCCTCCATCTCTTCTGGGTTGGCCAGAACCGTATATGTACATCGTATATGACCGTATATTGGTGATTTCCCTACCAAAAATGCCGTACATACACCGTATACATATGGTCCTGGCCAACCCTACTTCTGGAGCATCACATAAGGTCGTGCTATGCTAGCCCTAAACTTGAGCCTTCGTTCCCTCCGTAGAACATTGCATTCAATGCACGGCCACCACGAAAAAACACTTTTTGGATTATCAATAGCATAAGTGACGTATCCATCCTTAGCACAAACTTTCCTCGACTGAGGGTTTCAGAATTATGTATACCACAATGGCAGGACAATGTGCATCACCCGGTTACCCTGTGTCCCCACCTAGCTGCCCTTGTGTTTTCAAAATCGTTGCAAACTCTTCTGTTCGTGATTCCTTACACTCTGGTACTCTTAAGCACCAGTCTACAAGCACCACTCTAAGCACCACTCTATAAGCACCGCTCGGGTACTCTATAAGCAGCAGGCTGAATGGTAGCCCTCCTCCTAACTAAGTGCTTGCTCCTTTGATCTCACCATGCAGACATTGCTTGTGTACAATTCTTTTTTGATATTGCATTGGCCTCATACGCGCGGAGGACACTCACTGCTGTTCCTTGATCTATGCTCAACGTGTTAACAACATGTTAATTCTTGGATCCGTAGGCGCCTCATGCGTGTGGTGGACACCTACTTGCTGCCCTCCCTTGTTTTATGCTTGTTCGTTTTCATTACTTTCTCTCTTTACACTTTACAAATCATCAGACGCCTCATGCGCATGGTGGACACCTACTTGCTGCCCTCCCTTAATTTATGCTTAATTCAATCACAATAATTTCACTCTTTACTCTTTACAACAACAGGCGCCTCATGCGCGTGGTGGACACCTACTTGCTGCCCTCCCTTGGTCTATCCCAGCCCCTTGTACCTCTGGTCGACGAGTTTGCAGGGCGGCTGTTTACGGAGCTTGACTACATACTGGTGAGCAGCTATCATCACAGAGTTTGACTGGGTACAGGAGGGCGGCCGTGTGTACACAGTTTGGCTATGAGTGACGGGAGGAGGAGGAGGAGGAGAAGCAGCCACTCCTACAAAGCTCAATTAAGTACAAGTTGTTCGAAAAAGTGTGAGCTTGACGCCTTTTTGCGCAGCAATTCCTCTCATTCGCCTCATTGCTTTTTGGAAGGCACAGACGGCGACAGCTGGATCTTGTTTGCACTTGTGCGTTACCTGTATGTTTGCACTTGTGCGTTATCTGGATGTTTGCACTTGTGCGTTACCTGGATGTTTGCACTTGTGCGTTACCTGGATGTTTGCACTTGTGCGTTATCTGGATGTTTGCACTTGTGCATTATCTGGATGATTGCACTTGTGCGTTAGCTGGATCTTGTTTGCATTTGTGCGTTAGCTGGATGTTTGCGGCAATCCTCTTTGGTGGCGTACGCCCTCTGGGCAAGAGTTCATTTTGTTTGTACAAGGTGCACTCGTGCGTTGAGTTGCGAGCTCAAGTCTGACATCTGGACGCTGGAGCTTGGCAGCTGATTAGAGCATACTCACTGTTGTGAGCGTGCTGCTTTCCTGCCTCTGTGCATTCGCCGCATCAAGCAAACAACTCTTTTCTCTGCAAACCAATCGCTTAGGTGCACATAAAACACATGCATATTATCTCACACACACATGCACCACACACATCAAACACACACATACACACACATACACACACATTCATGCAGGAGGGCAACAGTGCCGAGCGCTTCCAAGAGCTGTACGGGGGTATGCCCAGAGTGCGCACTCCAGGCATTAAATGGGACTACACAGCACGTAGGGTTCTAACCATGGAATGGATTGAAGGCGTCAAGCTCACAAACAAGCCGGTAGGTTTCTTGAGTGTGGAAAGGCGTGTTGTTGGGGTTCTGACCATGGAATGGATTGAAGGCGTCAAGCTCACAAACAAGCCGGTATGTTTCTTGAGTGTGGAAAGGCGTGTTGTTGGTAAAATTAGGAAAAGGCGTGTTGGTGACAAACGAGCCGGTGCGGTTCATGAGTGTGGAAAGGCGTGCTGTTGGTAAGGGTGTTCACGAGGATGAGATGCCTTGGGATTGCAATTGTAACACACACACACATACGCAAAATGCCTGTGTACCTACAACATGCGCACACTCACACAAGCGCATGTACTCTTAACGCCTGTGTGCTTACAATATGCGCACACTCACACAGACACATGTACACTCACCACTTCCGCGCTCACATCGCACGCATGCTCAGGCAATGCGCGCAACAGGCCTCTGTATGCTCGGTATTGCACACTTACACATACACATGCCACCTGCGCACTGTTAAATCATACGCATTCCCAGGCAATGGACGCGGCAGGCCTCAGCGTGCTGGATTTTGTGGATGTGGGGATTGAGTGTACCCTCAGGCAGCTGTTAGAGCACGGGTAAGCGAGTGCGCAAGTGGAGCTTTGCTCTGCGTACGTATCTATCTAACTACCTATCTACCTCTGTAACCGTCTCTCTGGAATTGCTACAAAAGGTTATTGATGTGAGTGAATAGCCCACGCTGAAATGCATTAAGTGAAATTAGCGCATACAGATTTTTTTCAAGCTGAGGGTCATGCTTCCCTTTCTTTTTCCGCAATTGCCAAATTGCTGAAATCTGTGCAAAGTGAGCGCCTACTAACGAACGTGCACATGCCTCTTTGGCTGCTCCTGCAGGTATTTCCATGCTGACCCACACGTAAGTGCCCCTGTGTGTTTGAGTGTGTGTCCAGGTGCACGTGCATGTGTATGTGTGAGTGCATGCACGTGCAGATTGTACGCGTTTAGTTTCAATTTTTATTTCTCCCAGCGTCTGCCCTCGTGCAGCTTGGTAGATAGTGGGCGGGTGCTCCACTAGTTGTACAAGTTCCTGTTTGCGTACATTAAGCACGCTTAATTTCGGCCAATTGAAACGACGCAGTTGCAGGCTCAATACTTCCAGAGGAGAGAAACAGGCGTGAAAAATGTATTTTAATGAGCTTATTTTAAACCCTTTAAAAATACTTGCATGTATACCTGAGCAGGCGTCCACCCCTGCTCCTTTGTCGTGTCCAATACAACTTGGAAGTACCAATATAGAATAAAAATACATTGTTACACATAACCGCTGTACACGTCTTCAATTACATAGAAACACACACATACGCACACATACACACATTTAAAATGCATCCATACACCTGCAGCCAGGGAACCTGCTTGCCACGAAATCCGGAGATCTGGTGTATTTGGATTTTGGCATGATGAGCCGTGCACCTCAGGTATAAGTGTTTTAGTGTGCCTGCTTTGTGTGTGTATATGTTTGTTTGTGTGCGTGCGTATTTGTAGGCGCAGCATCATTGCACACAGCTACTTTGGGTGAGTTGTCAACACGTGCGTCAGAGGCATTGCAATCCTGTTGCTGACGCATAAAGAATTCTCTCTGTTTAAAGACCGACGATTTCAAAAGTGGCTCGTTGCTTGCGACGCGTGCCTTTGCAGTATGCTCAGACCGGCATCATGGTATAGACATTTTCTTGAGCTGTTTAACGCGGTGTGTGTGCATTTGCAGCGTGCTCACCATGGCATCGTGGGGCTAACATTCTTATTTGCTTGCATCGTGAATTGCAGTAGGCAGGGGATTCATTACCAAGGTCTTTTGAAAAACTGTTTGTTGCTTGCAACGCGTGTGTTTGCAGTACGCTCGGTACGGCATCATGGCCCATGTGGTGCATTTGGTGAACAGGGACTACGACGCCATGTGCCAAGACTACTACACCCTAGGTACGCAAATCCATGAACACATAGCTTGGCCTATTAATAACCTGCTACGCCCTAGGTACGCAAATCCATGAACACGTAGCTTGGCCATTTGATAACCTGCTACGCCCTAGGTACGCAAATCCATGAACACATAGCTTGGCCTATTTTTAACCTGCTATGCCCTAGGTACGCAAATCCATGAACACATAGCTTGGCCATTTAAAAACCTGCTACGCCCTTGGTGCGCGGACATGTAATTATGTAGCTTGGCCATTTGATAACCTGCTACGCCCTTGGTGCGCCAATTCATGAATGCATAGCTTGGCCAGTACCATTCACAACCCTTCTAAACCCTGTGTGCATGAAAACTTGAGCATGGCCAAAGCTGTCTGTATACGACCGTATGAAGTAAAATCATATCTGCTTAGGAGAGAGAGTATAATTAGGTGTGCAAACGCAACTATCCTTGTCTTTTTAAGCGTGCGGAGCTTGTTTGGATTGAGAGGTCGCATGCTCTGTGGTGTTTGTCTCTTTGATGGCATACATGACCTTTTGACCTTAAATTGATCATCCTAGGCGCAAAAAGACGCAAGCTTTGTGGGTGCACACACAGGTCACTGACCAGGAAGTTTCATGCACACACGCACACATGAGCACACTAATATACATATAACATATACCGCTGTATATGATTTGAATGTACGTGCGTGCTTTAAAGAAACGTTGCTTGTGTATTAACGTTCTAAAATAACATGGACTGAGGTGCCGCACAATCATGATGCTGTGTGTGCATGTGTGCGACTAGGAGGTGTTAGTGTGTCTGTGGATCTTTGAAAGAAACAAGATGCCTCCTTTCCTATTTCATTCGTGCACATACAGAGTTCATGGACCGGGATGTGGACACGAGCCCCATTGCCCCTGCCCTGGCTGCATTTTTTGATAACGTCCTGGATCAGTCCGTGGAGCAGCTGAACTTTAAGGCCATCGTGGATGGCCTTGGTGACGTGCTGTTCAGGTAGGAAAGGGACCAAAACCGTCATATATGTTGCTCACATCCAGCCACCCACGTCCATACCTGCCCACACCCACACATGCTGGTACTTGCTCACACCCACATACGCCCACACCCGGCATCTTGCGGGTTCCCACCTTGTGCTTTCCTTGTGCCGGCACCTCTTCCACGTGCCTGCCTCTTCCACGTGCCTGCATGCTATAGGTCCTCATATCGAAATCACTCTTCCACGTGCCTGCATGCTATAGGTCCTCACATTGAGATCATGCTTCCACATGCCTGCATTCTTTAAGGTCCTCATATCGAATCACAGTCATGAGCCCGACTGCAAAGGAACCGCAGCAGCACCATGCACGTTCCCACCACAGCACCGTGCGTTCCTTGTGCAGGGCTTTCCTTGTGCAGGTTCCCCTTCCATGTACCTGGAACAGCAGCACCGTGCACGCTCCCACCACAACACCGTGCGTTCCTTGTGCAGGTTCCCCTTCCATGTACCTGCGTATTATGCCCTCATTCTAAGGTCATTGACAGTCCTGGAGGGCCTGGCCCTACAAGCAGACCCCGGGTAAGTTGCGTATCAGTGCTCCGACATGTGTGGCACATGCACAAACAGTACATACGAAACACTTTACACATGCGTAGCACATGCACAAACATTACATACGAAACACTTTGCACATGATAGACATATTACGGGTAAGTTGCGTATCAGTGCTCCGACATGCGTATAGCACATGCACAAACATGACATACGAAACACTGTACACATGATAGACATACGGTATTACATGTTTCAACGTGTACCAACATGCACGAACCCGCTGCATGTTGTGTACTTGTGCTGCGTTTGTATAAGTAAGGGACTACACAGCCTTGCTGCACACTGAGAACATGTGTGTAGGTATGCTGTATTTGTATTTGCACAAGATGGGAGGTGCACAACCTGCTCTTTTCTTGCCTTGCTGCTCACTGTGAACATGTGTGTGTTTGTTGTATTTGCACAAGTTCGAAGATGCACAACCTAGTCTCTTGCCTTGCTGCTCACTGAGAACATGTGTGTGTGTGTGCGTGTGTGAGTGTGTGTGTTGTATTTGCACAAAAGTATGAAAATGCACAACCTGCTCTCTTGCCTTACTGCTCACACTCAGAGAGCGTCTGACGTAGGTTATGCCTTGGTGGCTGTATGTACATAAATATGTATGTTTATCTACATTAGCCAGTTCACCAGCACTTGGATTCAGACTATTTGCTCTGAGCTGATCCTTTAACAACATGGCCTCCAACAACACCGCCTGTATAAACACGCCTCCAACAACACCGCCAATGCCTTGATTGAATCCACAGGTACAAGCTGCTGGCCAAGGCATACCCTTACATGGCACGCCGCTTACTAACAGACCCGGCTCCTGAGCTGCGTGGCAGTTTTGAAGACTTGATGCTGAAGAACGGGCAGTTCCGTTGGAGTCGGCTGGAGAACCTGATGGAACAAGGCTCCAAGTCACAGGTGTGTGTACGTGTGTGTGTTGTGCGTGCTTTTGTGTGTGCGTGTATGGTGTATGTGAGATTTGTGTGTGAGTGTGTATGTGTGAGTGTGCGTGCTCATATGCATGTGCGTGCGTGTGCCTCGTCTCAAGCCTAGACTGTAAGTGCGTGCCACAAAAACTGCTTCTATGCCTTTGACCTTGTCGAAATAAGGCTGGGCTCCCCTACTGCGACTGGGTTAGAATTAGAAGTGCAATACGTAGGGTTGGCCAGAACCATATATACACACCATATATGATAGTATATGTGGTAATTTCCATGCCAAAAACACCGCATATACACTAGATATATTTTTCTGGCAAACCCTAGGAATACGTGATTGGAAGCGGACACATTTCCAGTGTGCGCAGCAAAGCACTTCCAGGGATCTCTCATGTCAGTAGGAGGAGCTGTTGTCTCTCGTGAACCATCACAAACAAACACGTACTTGACCAAGTCCAAAACAAAATTAACCTGTAGGAGCAAGTCGTTTTTTTACGAACTAGGTAATCCAGGTGTGCGTGTGGATGTAATGTGGGTGGCTAATGCGTGGCTTGGAACCGAGGCCTTCTACATGAAAGTGCTGCCTTCTGAGGATCATTCTAGCGTGCTTGCAGTGCAGCTAAGAAAGCATCAGAAACCTGGCATTACATGTGTTTCCATACATGTAGACATGCAAGTACGTACGCAAGATGCAGACCCCTTCCTGCTTAAAGCCTGGCTGCTGCTCAAGGTTATAAAAGCATCAACTTGTCCTGAATGATTATAAATAGGGTTGGTCAGAACCGTATATTTACACCGTATATGATCGTATATTTGGTGATTTCCCCGCCAAAAATACCTACATACACCGTAAACATATGGTTCTGGCCAACCCTAGATAAAAACGCGGGATCTTGTTTCCTCCCAGCTGTGGATACTGAAAGCATGGTGCTGCTCACGATGACTAAAGTACTGATAATCTGGAACCACCTAAATGAGAATGAACGCAGGATTTCGACCCCTCCCAACTGTGGCTGCTCGGAGAGTGGCTGCTGTCAGACACAGCTGGAGGTGTGCGAGAGAGCATCGTGATGGAGATTGCACGCATGGTGGATGCAGTAGCAGCGGGCGATGTGCGCAATAGGATTGCTGAGAGGTGAGCGTGTGTTTGAGTGCTGTTTCAGGAGCAACCACCTTTGTGTGAACACAAGCAAGGATGCTTTGCGTGAAAAACCATTACCGAAACAAGTATGCTGCCCACGCACACATGCAAAGCAGGAGTAAAAATAACGTATACTTGATCTGTACTATATACACACACATAGGACGGGAAACATAAGCTTAGCTGAGCAGCTAGTACCGTGGCAGCCTATGGAATCTGAAGCCCTAATACGAGCCCAAGCCCTCATGACCTCCTTACGTACACGCATCAACCCCCCTTCTCACACCCTTCTGCTCTCAAGTCGAAGTGTGGGCAGCAGCAGCAGCAGTAGTAGTAGCAGTAGCAGCAACAGTGCCACCATTCCCAGTGGTGGGGGCAGTCTAGCAACTCCTCAGCAGCAGCCGCAGCAGGTTGGTCTAGAGAATGGCGCGCTCAGAGTGTGCAAGCGTATACAGGTTCACAATGCACAGACATACACGCAAAATCCCACGCATGCATGTCCGTGCACACACACATTCTCGCACGCAATCACATCCACACACGTACACAAACACACACAAACACACACACACACATGCGCACTCACACACACACGCACACACACATAGGGGGATGCAACCGGGTTGGGAAGCAGTGGGTTGGCTACAGGTGCGATGCCGTTGTTTCAAGGAACGGGACCATTTGGGCTCCTAACTCCTCAGGACGTGACAAAGATAGTGGCGCAGTTACAGGTGAGATAGAATGAGGGGTTAACGTAAGGAATGGGGTTGCGGGCTGGTGAGCAAGTATAAAGAGGGGTTTGGTCTAAGGGTTTGAGGAATGTAGTATGTGGACAAGGTTGCAGTTGTGCTATAGCACTCCCCCCATGCTACCCACACTGCTGGTACTTTACACACACACACACTCATCAGCCTTTCCCCCCTAAGTCTAATAGTTTCTTTTGCAGGGGTATTTCAATGTCTGAATGACGTCTTCCAACAAATGTACCCCACTGCAGTGGATACGTATCCCCTAAAAATGCACAGGAGACACGATCATACTGGTTTTTTTTGTTTCCTGTTCCATTCCTTTCCGCTGCAGGAAATCACGTCTGAAAACGTGCCCCGCCTGCAGCGGTTGATGCAAATGCCAGGAGCTACAGAGCTGGTCAGCAACATGAGCTCCCAGGTGGGTCTTAGCTGTGTTCCTCTAATAAATGTAGAGTTTGTGACGCTCATGACACTCTGGGACCTGCAAGGGTCAGCAATCTCCCAGGGAGGGACTAGGGCTTACGAGTTGATATTATTTTGGAATGGGTCAGTGAGCTAGGGGAGTATGAGCTTTTGGATGGGTTTGAGTGTTGAATGATGCCAGTAGATAAAATGACAGAGTTTGTGTGCTCCTTCTGAATGGATTAACAATGTGTGCTTCTTGGTAGGAGGGTACTGGCTAGTGTAAATGTGACTCTGACATGCGACTTCTGACATGCGGCTTCTGACATGCTGAGGTAGGGAGCACTTAAGTCCCCTTGCTGTGTACTTATGCGTAAAAAGATTGAATGGACTAGTTTTGCTGCTGGTCATACAGCTGGCCTGGCAACGTGGAATCCCAGCTTGCAGGGTAATTGTTTAATTAAAACGCTCTGGGGGGGTTCTATGTCTGGAAGTGGTTGTGACATCAATACACAATCTGCCCGCCAAATTGCAGTTGATGCGACGCATGGCAGCTCGTGCTATCAAGCTGGCCTTTGGTTCGCAAGGCCTGGGCAAAGAAGCAGAGGAGGCCGTTGCTTCCGCAGGCATCAGTGCTCAAGGAAGTGGTGGGAGGTGATGATGGGGCATGTGTTTCGTACGTAATGCTGCATCCAACGGCCTGTGCTGTGGGACATTTGAGATATGAAATTAAGCGTGAAAATGAAACTGAGTGAGGGGGGCCGTGGTCTTCTTTTGTTTTGGGTGCTGCTGTTGTAGCAGCTTGCAATTTTGACAGCGGAATTCTTTGGAGAGAGGTCTGTAACAGAGCGATGGTTTGAAGTGTGATGAAACGGTAGGTTGCCTCCCAGTTGCAAGCGCAGAGTGACCAGCAGCCCATTGTTTGAGGGCATTCGTTGACCGTTTTTAGGAATGAGAGCTTGAAAATCATTGAAGAACGTGTTGTTGTTTAGAAAGTGTAGGAGAGGCCAAACTTGGATTGTATAGCATATTTAATTTGTGTAGTTATGTATGCTCACCTTTATTGACATTCCTGTTTTCTTGGATTTGAAGGATGGAACTCATTTGCGTAAGAAGTAGTAATCCTTTGTACAAATTTTAAAAATGGGTTAAAGTCTCGCTTCCCTTTCTAGGCACTGCAGCAAAACCAGTTTGGTATGGAGGTAGTAAAAGGAAAACAAGGTAAAAGTCACGCTGGCAGTGTTGGCACACCCAGCGTGTCGTGGGGAAAAAGCGCTCAAGTGCCGGCACCTAAAAGCCCCTCTTGCCGAAATTAGTGGTTGAAGATAACAAGGATTAGGGGAAATGTCACACCTTAGGTCTGGCAGGGGCGAGCGCTGTGGTTGAGGGCAGTGTACTTTTCCGTGATTTCTACTGGCGTAGCCGTTTGTTGTTATTGCCAGCTTCTGGTGGACTTGATATTGGACAAGAAGAACCTCTCAGTGCAATTGTATGTGCTCAGACTGCATGTCTGAGTGGTTTCCCCTAGCTCTGGGGAGGCAAAGGCACGGCAGCCTGTCTAGCAGTGTTTGTGTAGTTGTGTCAGCATTTGTCATTGTTTTAGGAAGGTTAAGCAGGAGCTGTGATGCAAAACGCGTCATTTTGAAACAAATTTCAATGTTGCAACTACTACTTGGTATAACTTTGCTGCGCGAGTTTTTTAGTGTTGCCGCCATGCATAAATGCAGGCCTAGATGATCTGAGAGAGGTCAGTAAACCACAGGTTTTATCTTTGTAATTGATGTCCAGCCATGACTCCAGTGAACACCACTTGGAGTGTCGCTCAGTTTGTATCCTTGTTTTTAAAGATGGTCACCTACTAGAATGTATGAATTAGCTCCATCTCGTCGGCATTCTGGTCTCATCACTTCTTTGCAGGAATTGAGTTAAAATACCAAGAGTGCAACACATTAGACAGAAAGCCTTGTTTGCCCTCTTGCCTTAATTTGTGCTCGCTTTTCCAAATCCGGCTTGCCTGTACTACCGAGTTCGATGGTTACAATGGGTGGTGACCTTCAGCCAGTAAGTTGTTTGGCTGATCGACTGCTGACTGGTCTCGGCCAGCCACAAATGAATCCATAAACTCAAAGAGAAAGGCAAAAAGTCTAGTGTTCTGCTGAGAAAGGAAATTATGAAAAGTAGGTTATTGACCTGTTGCAGCAAAAAGGGTTGTGCTGCTGAAAAGTCCTCAAAAAAGGTGTATCAAATCCTCAAAAATAGGCAAACAAAAAGAAGAAACTTTTCCTCGGCTCACAAACCCGATGGTCTAGACAAAGTGAAAGAGCGTGCACCTCGTTTTAGACACATTCATCTTCAACGGGTCACTGGTCACACATGCGAGAGAACTGCCTTCTAGCCACGCTGCTGCCTCCACTATTAAAATATGTGTGTGCAAGCGGAACCTGATGACATTGCACATAACATGTTTGGACAGAGCAAGACAAAGATACTGTCGTACAATAATGGCATGCGTTCATTACTAAAAAAAGGGATGGCAAACCAAGAATGATAAGTGGCCGGTTTGTTGTCATGCGTGTCTGGGTCCACGAATTTAGCGTCTCCACAAACACCTCTCCTATGCTTCATACTCACAGTAACTCACTTGCATGGGAATAGCACGTCCAATTTGAACAGCTCGTGCATATGACTCACATCCACGCAGTCCTTGAATGCGCTCAGCAATTGAGCAGTCCAGCAGGCAATTGAATGAGGCTGTAAATTGAGATCAGCCTGAACCACCCACCGCAAACTCACCACTATAAGTATTGAGCACATTACTGGAAAGCTTAACAGCAGAATGAAACCAGTAAACCCTGCTCTAACGTCCACCTCCAGCCATGGGACGATAAGCAGTTTGAATTAAAGTGCCCCAATTGAAAATTATGGGCCTACACTGACAGAAGTTGCATAGGCAAGGCCAAAAACTGTATAGGCGCAGGGGTATACTGCCCTCATACCAAAGCTGAATGTTATGTGAACTCAGGAGGCGTGGTAATGACAAACACCATCAATAGAGCTGAGCTCACAGGGACTGCAGCAGCGCTTACTAATAAGTATACCAAGATTGCAACGGACAGTGCATGCTCCCTAAGCCAAATTAGAAAACAACTTCTCTTCCCTGAAATGCAACGAGCCCATATGCACTCAATTCTGCTAGAACAAATTGTATCTATGATTTTTGCTTCACCAGAACCTATCTGCTTCTATGCAGTGAAAGCCCATAGTAGCATTGCCGGAAATGAACGTGCAGATGCAATTGCCAAACACTCTGCCTTACATGACGGAGGTCATGACGTGCACTTTCAGCCTCCAGCTCCAGAAGGTAATGCATACAAACACCTTTACTGGCTTGCGGCTAAAGACACCGATGAGAATCCCAGCGGAAGAGGGATAACTACACCTAGGCTTCGTGCACTCTCTGATTTGCTTAAAGGCCGAGCTGAAAACAGAAATGTGCAAATCAATCAGACTGGGGAGTGCCAAAACAGACACAGGGTATTACAACTACTGGAAGGACCTAAGACCTTTGGTCAATAAACAAGCCACAAATGCTCTCTGGAACAATAGTAATAGTAAATTCTACGAAAAGTGTAATGTCATGAGGTACCGCACTGGTACAACTTTTAATCAAAAACACGGCAATGCAAACTGCCCCATCTGCCCTTGCACTGATAGTGCGCTTCACATACTCTCAGGTTGCCAACACACTAAAATGAAGAACATGATCATAAAACGCCATAATACCGCAAGCGTGCTGATTGTCCAAGCCCTACAAAAGGGACCATGCGGTGCCAACCAATTTGCCTACACTGACGTGCGTAGGCAGCGCAGATAAACTATCAGAGCAAGGCCTAGATCTGAGAAACACTGCCAACAAACCACTGCCCTCTTGGTTGCTTCCAAAACTAACAGCACATGCTTTTAAAGCCTCTTCTCGTCCGGACGCTATCCTATTTCTACCTAGCACTGTGTGCTCCTCTCGCTTAACAACCCGCAACCCAAACTTTCAACAGCTTGCTAAAGACAAGAAATTGAATCCTTACCAGTGGGAGGTTCATCTGATTAAGTTTAAATTTTGTGAAGACACTAGGCCCGATCCCCAACTCCAAAAAGCAAAAGCACAGCACAGCATGCTTATTGCCAACCTAAACAGACAAGGATGTAGGGAAGTCAAGCTTCACGTGATCCTCGTTGGAGTCATGGGGACTATCTACATAGACTATACAGACAAACCTCTGGCAGACCTTAATCTGGATTACCATAAGATTAAAAAATTGACACACAAACTGAACGAACACTCCATCAGACATGCATCTGCACTCATAAAAACAAGGTATGCACTGCAATACAACAAAAGCAACAACAGTCATGGATTGGGCCCGGGTGCTACGGCACACAACCCCCCTGACCCACATTAACTTCTTTTTAATTGTTTTCGCGGGCCCCTCCCTTAATCATGCTGGCTGTGTCATCATTACCAGCGGAGTCTTAATTTCTTTTTCTTTTTCTTGAAGCCCGCTCAGCCTGGTGGGGGAAGTTTTATCAGACATTAAGACAGTAGCGTCTGGCCCGAGGGGAGGCTTTCAGGTCCCGTTCTACTATGAAGCTTGGTAACAGCCATGATGGTGGCGTTTTCAATTTTTTCCCTACTATCATTGCCCAGTTCTAACCAATGCCCACATCTGAGTAGCTAGGTGATGGCTATGTCACTATGTCCCCTCTTTAAAGCCTATAAACCTGACACTAGCTTGTTATGGCGTCCTATAATCGTCCTTGAATCATGTCTTGATCTATGTGGTTATCTCATCAGAAGCCGGGTTCAGGCCAAGCCTGCAAACCTCCTGATCTCCATCGATTATTATTTTGTTACTTGCTTTTGCTTTTGGGGGAGGAGTTTACGATGCCCATTACCAAAGTAGCTCCTTTTTCTTAAATGATATAGTAAGGTTTGGTTTACAGTGCTTGCATAGTTTTCCCTTTATTTAATCTTTACAGCCCGTTATCTGTTTAAAAGCATTGCGGGCAGTTAGTGGGTCGTTGAAGAACCAAATTGCATGGCATAGCTGCTTTTAAGTGAAGATGACATTACGATATAGATGTGGATGATTATTAATATGGATTGGTGTGCTGCAGATTTCTGTTTCGCTGCTGGGCTGCAATGCCATAATGCTCGATGAGCTGGATGTGGTTTTCATATAAGATCATATCTGTCATAAAGTTGATGCCTTGAGACATTTCTCTCTTCTTTCTATCGACCAGGACACTTGCAAATGTTGGCTGCCTGAGACGACGCATCATTACTCTTGATTGCTGTCTATCAGACACAGGCAAGTCCAGGAAAAAGATCGGGTCTCAAACTGATAATAATGTGTTTTGCGCCCAAATAAAGTGACAGTTGAAAAAGAAGCGTACAATCTTCAAAAAGATTGGCGTGCGTCTGGCCAGCAAACCGTGGCAACTTGGTACACGTCTGTTTTAGATTACAGCCACTCTATCTCACTGCAGCAATACTCGTGATTACACTGCTGTATAAAATCACTTTAGGCCTGCTTTTCTGCTGAGGCTTTTGCCTCTTCAGCCCTCTTCTTTGCCAAGTCATCAGTGAAGCCCATCTGCCTTGCGGTGCTGTCTTTGTCTGCCTTTGCCGCCTGGTCTGCAAGCTCACGCTGCCGGCGCGTGTTTAGTTGCTCAACGTGATCATGACTGACCACGCTAGGGGATTCTTCATGCCCACAGATTCCTGCCTGTGTGTTGTAAAAAAGTAGAGGCGGGTTGACAGAATACTAACGAGGGACGCACAAGAAGCTTACATCAGTACTTTTAATGTCAGCTTGTGACTATGGGATTAAAAAATATTCCACACAACCCTGGAGGGTGGGCACATTTGCTATCTAGCAACACAAAGGGTAAGATACCCTGATGCTTTGTCTGCTACACAATGCCTGGACAGCACAGCACACACACACGCACCTTTCCTCCGTCATTGTCGCACCTGCTCCCAAAGTCACCTGTACACAAAAAGAGCAGATTGTGATGTTATTTTCTGTCCCTTAAAAACGAGGGGAGCAACCCGATGCGGCTAGGCTCTCGATCTGTCATCAACAACGACCGTTTTTAATGACGTGGGTAACAATTCTTCAAGAAATTCACAGGTGCTGCCTTACTACTAGCAAAAGGACAACCTTATACGCACGTGTTATGTAGTTGAATGTTACCTATCATGCTGCACACATGGAAGCTTTGTCACGCGCAGGTACATGCTGAAGAATTACGCTAAAATTAGGGTAGCCTCAGTTTTATCTCATCTCGAATGACAGTAATTAAGCAATAAAGCCAGTAATTTAAAAGAAAGGTGAAGAGATGGTTGGTCATTCCATCTTACTTCCTTAGGCACCATTATTATCTGACAAATAATTGCAGAGCACTAAGGGAAATGCTACCAGCAGCATACTCGCTTATTTTACAACAAGCTAAGCAAGCTTGGAAGAACGCCATTCCGACCAAGTAAAAAAGGCCTCTGGCATCAAAGGTGATATAAATAGCATGATCAAATAACAGCACTTTTAAGGACGACAATTGACTGGTTATGAGCAGGGAGCCTGTATGTACAGCGCGGGCAGGGCAGGCACCATTGCACTTCTTCTTGACTTGGAATTATTTTGATAACTCCCCTCCTACGCCATCAAGCAATTCAGCCTCAAGCACATGCTCTCGCACTCAACTACACACCAAACAAAGTGTGGGCTGCATTACACATGCACTAAAGTACTGTATTCCGAATCAGAGTCTGATGTTTACGCAAGCTCTTAAGCAGATTTGGACTTAAGACACAAATACTTGAGCAATTTAAGGTTTAGTACTGGGGAGCTTCACGCACCTTATTCCCTGAGCAATATTTTAAAACAGGAGAATTAAATCACACGTGTCCAAGTTGGATTGAATGTGGTACCAAATGAAACACACCTGTTGGTGTGAGCTGCATGGGATCCACAAAGGATGTCGCTGCCTTGTTGGACGTGGGAGGAGGCATGTCCCCAGGCTGCAAATAGGTACAACCATATTCAGCACAGTTTAGCAATCATACTTGTCAGCTCAGCATCGAAGTGGCAGAGGAACTCATCGCACTACCTGCACATCCCGTATTTCCTGTGCCTTCAACCTAATGTTCCTGTCGTGGCTCCCCTTCAGTGTGGATTTGTCTACGGTATGGCGTGCATCGGCTGCACCTGTGCATGCATCGCAGAACGAAGTCGTGACACACGTGTGTACACACTTGTACAGATCACCTTATGAAAATCACCTCAGAGGTCGAACCTCTGATACACAGCTATGGGCTACTTCATCAAACTAGCTAACTGAGGGTCCCGTACCTCCGATTTTCATCGTTCCGCCCTGATTATTGAAACTCATAATAGACTGAAATGAAGCCAACAAATTAAAAAATGAACACAAAATAAAATTTACAAGATTTTACAAAACAGTAATACACACTTGAAAATCTTGAGTTACTACTCCTCCACCACGATTTGATCGCGAGCAAACTCCCGACGTCGACCGACTCCGATGCGCAGAAAAACAAGCATCAGCGTCACGAGGCTGATGGCCCGATGGGTCTGTGTTTCTTAAGTTCTCGCAGGAAAATCATACAATCTGCGACATACGTAATCGTAGGTCGGTGAGACTCGAAGCAGGCTTGCACACCCGTACTAGTTTCAGGCATGGTTGAATGTATTTTACAGAAGGGCGAAGTCGAAAAACAACTGCATAGTAATACAAGGGTCTGAGGGCCGAGAGGCCGCTCATTACAAGCGACTTGAACATGTGTTCAAGATAGAGTGCTAAAGTGTTGCAATCACTGCCGACGCGACTGCTTTCGCAGGGGGTTTCTAATGTCTAACTCGGCTGTGCTCATGCTGCCTCTGCTGCTGCTGTCGACCCCTCTCTCTTCTTTACTTTGCTGTGGCCTCTCTGGCGCCATCTGGCTTGCATACTGGCCGTCAAAGTAAGCTGCATCATCAAAAGTCCCTTTTGCTGTCTTTTTGTATGCCCTGCGAGGTAAAGTACGCATCACGTGGTAACATGGCAGAAATGTCTCACTGATCAACCTGCATTCCTCACTGCCAAACGATCGCCCAGTCTTCAACTTCTTTTCCTGTACGCCTTTCTGTCAAATTTACCACAAATTTACTGCTTCATAACCGCCGTACTCCAGGCAAATCAAACCTACACTCCTCTTGGCTAAGAGGCAGCAACAGCTCTGACCTGTAAAGCACATAAATGACTCAAAAAATTACCGACTTCTTCCCCACCTGCTGTTGCGCAGCATAATGCCTTCGCCTTCAGGGCCCCCGATCTCTCTATCACCAGCACCTGCCCGCACACGTGCCACAGGGCTGCTGCTCACAGCCTGGGTGCGTCGAGGCATCTCTGCACTGGGGTCGTATCTGCAGCAGAGGAGAAAGTCAACAAAAGGTGCGTGGGAAGAGGGAAGAGAGGTAAATGCCTACAAAATTACGACGTGTAAAAAAAATCAAGCAACGACTGTTAACTGTATTCCTTAATAACAAACAGATATCTGATTATGGTCATGAATGCACAAGCTGGTGCAACCAGCCCTTGCGCTTTGGGGCAGACTTGCGCCAGTGAAAGGGATGCCCCAGTGAAAGGGAACTGCGCCTGTTCAGTAGTGCAGTAATCACTTTTAATTTTGATGCACAATTGATGTACTATAGCAAGGAGGCAGCCCGAATTCATGGACGGCATGAGCAGGGGCCAATGCTTTGGGAAGAGTGTGCGTTGACAAGAGGCACAAGCAACGCACACGCGTTGCTTGTCGAGCATTCTACAAGGCCAAACACCCTTTCTGGCGCTTCTTATTCATGGTGTACTTGTGTGGGCAAGTCGATGGCGTACGTCATGCTAACTATTGATTCCAGCTTGTCAGGCAGCAAAGACCTACCTGTACAGCAGCTTGTACAAGCCAAAGTACATGAAGATAAGGAACGCGACCAGGCCTGCTGTGAAACGGCGGCTGCAATTAAACAACAAAGGCGTGTGGAATTATTTAAGCAGAGGCATGTGCCATGAAATCCGGGACCATGCATTTACGTTGCCAAACACCATTCTACACCATTGTTTTAGTCATACAATCCTATAGCTATACGTGCCTCACCATCCTTAATTTAATCTGTATAGCACAGGAGCGCAGCTGGTTTTAGAGGCAGTGTATTACGGATCTTAACATTGCCCCAATTAAAGCATCAGTCAAGGTACTCAGCATGATTCACTTCCAGGTGTTCAGGTCATGACAAAAAGTAAAGGAGGGACAAGTTCCTCTTGCCATGACAAAGGCAACTGCACCTTTAAAATAATACTGGCATTGACAAACTTGTCCTTTCAGAGCATGCCATGCTGAAGAAAGGGAAGCAGTGGCCTCATCTGAGTTCACATTGTTTGACTCACCTTTCTTGCAAATTGTTGTCCACGACTAATTTGGCAACGAAGCACATGGCTGCAGTAGGCAATTTGCGAGAAGGGTGCAAGATCAATTATCGAGTGCTCAGTTGGAAAACGCTCTTCACTGATTCATCTCGTTTCCTACTGAAAGGCACTTCTGTAGGAAGCCCCTCTAGTTTAGAGGCGCAACATGCTCACGCTCATGGGTGTGTGGAAGCCCAGGACACAAGATGACAAGTTGATGCTCAAGGCCTAATCTGAGCTTAAATTCTTGCGCGACTGGAAAATACGATTATAATTCCTTACCTAAGCCGACGGGAACCATCAAGTAGGGCGACACTTGGCCTGTGAGACAGAGAAGGAGGAAGGACAAGGATAAGCAAAAACGTTGGAACTGCACGAGCTTAGAATTGGCGTGGCCAATACAAAGAGGCAGAACCTCTACAAAATTTTAAATCCAGTCATTGGGCCTCGCTTAAACACCTTTTCTATCCAGCAAGGTGACATTATATTTAGCATTGCCCGCGCTATAGAATGTAATATATAATATAGTCTTCTTGCGCAAAGCATGCCTTACGATTTGGATTAATCCAGTGCAAACAATGTATGAGGGAGTCTATGTGAGCTACCCTTGTCCTTTCCACTCTTTTCTGCCTTGTTCAGCTCAACGCAAGTACCTCAAGATTATAAGGTGTGATCCGCAGCAAAGAGCTAAAGACTCACTCTTCCAGCTGTGAAAGTCAATTTACTACTCAGGCACTCTGCTTCCCCCCCCGCCCTCACCTGCAGCAGTGCGCAGCGTCTCAACAGGAGCCGAGTAGGCTAGACCGCCAATAGTAAGAATTTTGAGGAAGCCTGCTAACACAAACGTGTACTCCACACCAGGTATTCTACGGGCTAGGGAGATCTGTGCATACATACATGCAGGCGTTTACGTGTGTGCGAGTGTTCTGTGTATATGTATGTGTGAGTATATGTGTGTGTAATTGGCAGATGTGCTTGCGTCCATGTATCTATGTTTCTGTGTGTATGTATATCTCTGTATGTGAGTGTGTGTGTATGTAAGTGTCTGTATGTCAATGCACGTGTGTGCAACTGCATGAGCAAGTGCCTGTGCGTATGCGTTGAAATGTCAGTCTGCTTGTGCAAGTCAAATGCATGTGTGTGTATGCATGTGCATCTGTGTGCGTGAGTGTGCGTCTGCTTGTGCGTGTATGTGTTCATTTGTGTGTGTATGTGTGTGTGTGTGCGTGTGTGTTGTGTGTGTGTGTGTGTGTGTGTGTGTGTGTGTGTGTGTGTGTGTATGTGTGTGTATGTGTGTGTGTGTGTGCTATTTCACAAAACAATGGCACTTAATCTAATTTGTGTAGTGCTTCAGCATGAGGGACTCACAGCTTTGGGGCCTTGGTCATTGGAGGAGTCTCCGGAGGATGCCTACGAGATTAGTACGCGAAGATGTGTGGCAATGCAGCACCATCTTCTCATGCATGTAGTCTATTTAGCACCATCTTCTCAAGCATGTTGTCTATTTAGGAAGTGTGCCTCTCAATGACTTACGTGCAAGACAGGCAGGCGCCGTTGCAGGCACGAGTTCTGTGCTGTGCCATGATACAAAAGCCCGCCTTCAGTGCTTCTGCTGGATCTTAGTACACTGAAGGGTGTACTGCTGCATAATAGCTTGGGAGGAGCATGCAAGCATTGGTTTGCCGCCAATCCACGTTTGAGAAGCATTTGATGCTTACTATATATACATATAAATTATACAAAGCGTATTTAAAATAGTTAATTCAATGGCACAAGTGAGTCAAAATGTACCTAGCCCACACACATACACACACACATATATACACACGCACACACACACATATACACACGCACACACACATACACACGCACACACACACATATACACACGCACACACACACGCACATACACACACACGCACATACACACACGCACACACGCACACACACACACACACACACACACACACACACACACACACACGCGCGCGCACACACACACACACACACACACACACACACACACACACACACACGC
>Ga0307942_1000222_pt1 | contig 35596 bp, 44 predicted proteins | sample OrgLakmetagen175_FD_201846 | JGI IMG/M metagenome (GOLD analysis project Ga0307942, IMG submission 201846) | Saline water microbial communities from Organic Lake, Antarctica - #175 | ecosystem: Environmental > Aquatic > Non-marine Saline and Alkaline > Saline | place: Antarctica: Organic Lake... | reverse complement strand
TACTTGATGATGCGGTTGATGCAGCACTCGATGAGGATGTAGTCGTTGCAAGCAATCAGGCCCACCTGAGGCAAACGTGGAAGTGGGGGCAAGGATATGTGCATTGGCGATTGAAATGCAGTTCACATGGCTGAGGCGACTAGGCTTGACTTGCCAACTTATTATACAGGACACCCACTTTATCTTGCTTGTACCGGCAGGACCAACTTATGACACAGGATGCCCACTTCATCTTGCTTGCACCAGCAGGGCCAACTCATAACACAGGGTACTCACTTTCTCTTGCTTGTACCAGCAGGGCTGGCCTCTGCGCGTGATGGAGCCGTCCATCAGGTCATCGGCCACAAGGAAAAAGGCTTGCAGCTGCAAAGCAAGCAGGATAGGGGCACGTATGATGCAGAACGCAGTATTTATCGTGGTGCGTACTGTACTGTATCGCTCACCATTGAATACAGCAGGCTTGCAGCGACAGACTACACACATTTGTGCTCAGGTATGCACGACAGTGCGTGAGCTTGTGCCCATTGGACGACAAGACGGGCCATCCAGGACAAAGGTTTCAACAAAATGGACTGACCTCTTTGCCTCTGCGGCAACAGACCACCGGTGCGGTACTACTCATGTTTTACCTCTTCTGGATCTGGTTCAGTTCTGAGCCTAAGGGCTCATGTCTGTAACATCAGAATGGACGCAAGATGAAACTGCGCGCAACTCACCCATTCGACGCACCACCCCAGCGAGTTGGCCTGGAATACCTCAGTCTCTGAGAGGCTCTGCACAGGGGCAAGGTAGGGCAAGAAAGCATGCTCGGTTTGCGATGATGCAACGATTGGCTTATTAATTTACGATACAACGTTGGTGACCAATTGCTAAGCCTGGAACCAAAAGGAAAGACACTGCATGATGGGTGAGGACCACCTTTGAAAGTTTTGCAAAGAGTTTTTTGTACAAAAAATCCACTAAAAGTACGACTATACAGCATGAACTAAGACCACCAATCAGACCATGTTGCATGCCAGCAGCTGTTGTCGGTCATTGAGAACCTTGCCCAGACCTACAAGCAATCCAATGTGCCATTCTTTGCAATCGCCACTTGTGCAGGAAGCCACTCTTTGGATTGGAATCATGCAGAAAGTAATTACTGAACCAAATGATTTCAACGAATTGGCTAACCTCACTTTACCATCCTTTATCAGTCGGTGCGCATAAACATTCTGCCTTGTGGCCTTCTTTGACTCAGAGCGATACTGGATCTCAGTAAGGTGTAAAATCACAGCACTGTCACTTGAAACACATGTGCGTACTTGCACCTAGATCGTATAAAACCTTTTCAAAACTCTTTAAACCCTGGTAGTTCCTACCTCCTTATAGCCTTGTTTTCTTCATTAACTTGCCTGAACTCCTTTGGGACCCACCTGCTCCATCACACCCTTTCATTCATCACAACTTCCAATTTGTAGCTTCAAAGCCAAAGAACAAAGAAGTGCATCTCATGCCACTTGTCCCTACCTCGGTCCTTAACTTTTGTGCTTAGAGCAAACACAAAGCATGTCAGGCACGTCCACCCTATCTTTACCCTTGCGCCTTCAAGCAATGTGACGCACCTCGCTACCTTTGATGGCTTCCAGCACATCAAACACTGCCATGCCTCGGTTCAGCTTGCCGCCGGGCACATTGTAGTCAAGGACCTGGGTGCACGTGAATAGGAAAGGGTGACATGGGAAGGTGTGTGTAAGAGCGCTAATTCGTTCGCTCGTTGTCTGGCATGGGTAGGGTATGAGCGATTATGACATTGATGCACTACAACAAACATGTGTTACAGGCTCTCGAACAAGAAGCCCTTTTGCTACACTAACTCACTACAAGCAAAAGAAGCAACATGGTGCCTTTGTCACTTGTTTCTGTCCATTCCCTGTGTCTAACCCACATGCAGAAGTGTGCTAAAGTGTGGTTTGCCTGCACACGTTGTCGACCTGAATGCATGCTGTGCAACAGTGAGACAGGCTGCACAGCAAACCAAAGATTCTTGTGTTTTGAACATTTGCTGGACTTTTTCTTCCATGCTGATTACTGTTATCAACGCAAGCCTTTGATCCTGTTACCTGCCTCACAGTATTAAATGGATTTGAGCCTGGAAGCACCGTGTTTCACCTGCCTTGATGCGTACAGTTGATACGCCATGCCTCGCATAACAAGGTGAATCTGAGCCAAACCCACTGTGTGCTGCCTGTTTTGATGCTAAGCCAACCAATACGCAAGGCTACTCCTTGCCTAATAAAAATGAGACCACTCTATCTTTGCATCCTGATACCTGTTTCAGCCATTCTTTAGAATGACCGGGCTGCTGTCCCAGCAGCTTGTCTTCAAGCAGAGCATCTCGCAGCTTCTCGTACACGGACACAAAGTTCTGAACACAAGAGGGAGGGATTAATGGGTCGTACACATGCGGCTTTTCAATTCACACTTGTGGCATTCTATAGCCATTGAGCGGCAGTGTGCTCGTGCAATGACCAGCAATGAGCAACAAGACAGCTCATTCCTGGCTCGCAGGTCATGTGATAACTACCTTTTGTTGGAACAGGCAAAGCAAGTGAATTAACGTACGTGTGTGCTTGAGTATATGCGTGCATGCTTGCACAAATGTGCATGTACTGTGTGTGCGTGAAAGCATGTGTGTGCACGTGTGTGCGTGTGTGTGTGTGTGTGTGTGTGTGTGTGTTTGTGTGTGTGTAGGTATGTGTGTGTGTGTGTGTGCGTGTGTGTGTGCGTGCGTGTTAGTGTGTGCGTGTATTGTGTGTGTTTGTATGTATGCTTGTACAGGTATTTAATTGTGTTCGTGTATTGGGTGTGTATGTGTGTGCGCATGTGCGTACATTTGTGTGCACGCGTGTATACGTGTATGCATGTTTGTGTATGTGTGTGTGTGTGTGTGTGTGTGTGTGTGTGTGTGTGTGTGTGTGGGTGTGTGTGTGTGTGTGTGTGTGTGTGTGTGTGTGTGTGTGTGTGTGTGTGTGTGTGTGTGTGTGTGTGTGTGTGTGTGTGTGTGTGTGTGTGTGTGTATGTGTGTGTGTGCGTGTGTGTGTATGTGTATGAGTGTCTGAGGGATGTGCGCAAGAGATCAGCTTCTGTTCTGTGGGCATGGACATTGGCGACCAAACGGTTGTGTGCCCCCTCGACACACATACCTCCCTCGTGTGTGTGTAACCAATGGTCTTAAGTTTCTTTGCGGTCGGCTCGGCCATTGCGAAAGTCGTGTTGTTTGGTGAATTCAAATTTCCAATACAGGTGACGGGTTTAATATATTTAAACAGATTTTTACCTCTAGAAAGCATGCAATAAAATATTTAGGCAAGCCATTGGGGTTGCATGACATAGACATGGGGTTGCATGACCATGCTTTGACATGCTCATAGGAAGGTGAAATGAATGATGCATTCCTGGGCCACTGTGCTTCTCCTGGTTTTATGTGGAGGACCTGTTAAGGGTCAGGATGCCAATCAAGAAGCAGGTTTGCTAGACCTATATCGTTCCACCCAGGGAGATGCCTGGGATGTCTGGGAAAGAAATTCCGCTACATTCGTTCAGTGGGGAACGCCGCGCACAAGCTACTGCAGGTAGATGGACGGCTAAATATTGCCACCCGTCATGCTTGCACAATTGGCTCATGTTCATTTCCAATCAAGCATGACACACACACACACACACATACACACACGCACACACACCACACACACACATATTTACTCAGAGGCGCACGCACTTGTGGTAATATCCAGGTTGACTCACGCATTTTTAAACCTCTCAATGCACACGCACATGTAATTAAGCAAAATTGGCGCCAGTATTACGTCACACACATGTGTCCATTGTGTGTAAATGCAGTTGGACTGGTGTTGTTTGCTGCTCCAACTCCCCCCTTGTGCAAGTCCCTTGCGGGAACAGCACAGACGTGGTGATTTTGAGCTTGGAGGGATTTGGCCTGAAGGTAATGCACAACGACTACGTGGGTGATGCAACCCTGTGCATTGAATAATCCTGGCCTGGCCTGGTTGCGTGCCTTCATGCTACTAGCTTTCTGTGGTGGGGCTCAGGCTAGTGTGAGCACTACTTTGGAGCGTGTCCTTTGATGCATGGTGTTCTGCTGAGTCTCGCTCAACGGGACGAATACTGTCCCTTTGTCACAGTATAGGCATTCTCACAATGGGCCCCACAACTCTCAAGGATGCTTGTCAGCTTATAGCAGAAGCACCTCTTGCATTCACTGTCTGACCCCATTGCTCCTCCCACCCTCAGGGCACCTTGTCCCCCGGCCTTTCCAGCCTCTCAAGCCTCGTCGTGCTTAACCTCGCTGATAATTCTGACTTGGGCGGGAGCATTCCTGATGACTGGCAAGCCTTGCAGTCCTTGCTGTGGATGTCTGTGCAAGGCACGGCTCTTACTGCGTGCACCAGCAGCAGCGCGCAGCAGGTGAGGCTCGCGCACGCATGCATATAGCTGTGCACACATACTCACACAGCCTCCGACCTCCTTGACCTCTGGTTGTGTGTGAGTTTGGGACCACGACGTCTATGCCAGCCTGCAGCAATTAGCTCAATGAATATTTTCTGTTATGCTACGACATATTATTGTGTGGCGGTAACTCAGCCAGTTGTTAAGAAACAGACGCATGCATCCATGCATTTCTATGTTGAACCATGTAAGATCGCAGTGCTGGTGACTATTGACCTCAAGGTGCCTGGCAATTACGTACCGTGTCACCACTGTTCACCTCACAGCAGCTCCGTGCACAATGGGAATTTCTTGCGCCAACTCCAGCATTATCTTGTTGAAACATGCATTTCAAGCAAAGAAGTGCACTCACGCCCTAATCAATTTGATTGACCGAATCAATTGACCGAATGTCCAAATCCATCCTGCATAACATTAGTTTGCTTTGCCTGTGTTGAAACAGTTGCCATGGAAAAAAGAACCCTTGGCAATCACGAGGGCCTGCCGAGCATGCTTTATTACCGTCAACTCTGCAACAAGGTCGTTTGCCAATCAAATCATTTACCTTATAAATTACCTGTGCACTCAATTGCTGGCAAAGGTTACGCTCCCCACCTTTCTGTTTCCTAATTTACTCCAGTACCATCTCCCCCTCACTCCTGCAGGTTAAGCATTTCTGCTGTATACACGCATCTGCCAGCGAAGGACGCACCCCTCCCATTTTCCTCAAGGTTTCTGCATCTGTAACCGTCTCTGCAATAAGATTGCAACTCCCCTGTGTGTACGCAGCTGCCAGCAAAGGACTGCACTCCTCCAGATTTCCTCGAGATCTCTGCTGAGCGTGCTCCGATACCGTCCTCCGCCGCACCCTTGCGATGCCCCGTAATGATCATGAAAAGCTTTCAATCCTTCACTCAGGTACGAAGGGCAGCACGTGCCTTTGCTTGGTAGGTATGGCGTGCAAAGGCAAATGAGCCGGGCATGCTTTTTTGTGCAACAGGATTGAATTGAGTAGGTCCTTCACGTGTTGAGATGGCACTCTGTTGGGCAAGACAGGAGGAAGTGTCTAATTCCTCCTGGCATAAGCATGCCAGCAGGGCACACAGGACCAGCTTGTGTTTGTGATGCGTCATTCAAAGCTGTGGTGCTGCACAAACAATGTGTGTGTATGTACGTGCTATGTTTCACCATGCTGGTGCACCACCCTACGATATGCAAGCACGTCCCAAATCAAATTGCTCAAAATTTGGCACAACAACTGGAACGTCCAAAGCTTTGCCAACTGAGTGCTCCTGTGACTCTCGGATTTGCGCAAACAGGACATGGACGCGGACACTGCCGACTCCATTACCCAACCCATCCCCGCTCCCTCTCCACCTGGGTCCGTTGTTGCGGATGCGGGTTTCACCCACTTCTTCGGCTGCCAATGCAACACAGGGGATGGGAGGGAGTTGAGGGTAGTGGCGGGGGTCGCTGAATGCATGGGCAAGGATCAAGACAACATGCACAGGCGTCTGATCATTGCCATTGTGTTGGTGGCGGTGCTGCCACAGCTGGCTATTGGGCTGGGCATCCTTATTTTTGTCAAGTGAGTGGTTGTGAAGTAGGGTGAAGGGGTGGTTGAACAGGTGCCTTTTTCTTCGGAAATTGTATGGAAGTTGTTTTGTGCAAGTAGTCTTGTGCGCTCATGCTTGTGTGGCTGCAATTAGCAGAAGAGCTTGTTCATCCATTGCAAACGTAGCATATACACGTCCTTTGACGGGCTGCTTGCGCAGCCTAAAAATGGTAATGAGAAAAAGGTTCTCAGTATATTTTTGGTCCTTCGCACATGATATGTTTATTTACAGGTCAAAAGGAAAAAACACAGGCTGTAACCCATGGGTTTGAGTACATGGTACCTCACTGAATCGCGTAGTATGCATTTTCCTTGGCTCCCAGAGTCATTGCTCTATTATCCCTCTGTCTGCATCCTACGTCCTTTGAATGCGCCCACGTACGAATGAACACAAAGTGTGGATGAAAAGGAGTGGTAATTATGAAGCCTGACCAGCTATACCAGAACGTAAATAGGCCGAGCAAACATATGCACGTAAAAATAGAGGCTCTTGTCTACAAGGGCATTGCAAAAGTAATTCCCTACTTCCATTGGGGCATCATCATCCATCCAGTACCATTAGGTACAGGGTGGATTGAGCGCATCACGGACAAGGAAGCGGCTCACATGTACATGAGGCTCTCCCTTTCATGATCAGGTACAAGGCCAGGGTGAACAAGATTGTGCGCACCAAGGAGGAGGAGCTGGCTCGCAAACGCGGAAAGGTCCCTGGCACACCTGGGGTGGCCATGCAGGACGGGAAGGGCCTCATTGCTATGGGGGATGTCATGGTCACATGGTGGGTCATAGCGATTGCGTGTGTGTATCCATGTGTGTGTGTCCATGTGTGTGTGTGTCCATGTGAGTGTATGTTTGTTTGGAGGCTTTGCAGAATTCGTACAGGTGGCAGACTTGTATAACTGTATGAGTCTTGTATGGGTCTTGTACGGTGTAGCAAAAAGGTGCCTGGCAGAGGATTGGGGGTGGAAAAAGGTCTGATGTTCCTGGACGGCAGGCTTCAGGGATTTTATTATGACTGCCACTGCACTTATCCCTGCTGCCACAGCACTAGCCCCTTCACCTACTGCACTGACCCCTGCTACCACCACGCAGGGTCTGCACAATGTGAAGGACTCAATGCGCTTTTGGGAGTAGGCTCTCTCTAGCCCAAAGGCATAGCCATCAACCATGCACTGAACAAACCGTCCTCAGGCATGCGCACACACACGCGTACACACAGGCATGCGCACACACACACGCACACACACGCATGCGCACTGACAAACCACATGCACATCCTCATAACAATTGCTCGGATTACACTGTACAGGGTCTGTACGGACGTGGCAAATTTGTTGCAACTGTGGGCGTCAAACCTCTCTGCCTAGGGGACAGCTCCAGCAGCCACGCACCTAAATGCAGCCAGATTTTACAATTGCCCGGTCCACACTGCACAGGGTCTGCACGGACGTGGCAAACTCAACGCGGCTATGGGAGTGGAACCCCTCGATCATGGACAGTGCCATTGACATGCACAACACGTGCATACGTGATCTGCTTGAAGACCATGGCGGCCACGAGATCCGTAATGTGCGTACCTATCGCACACATACATGACCACACGCAAACGTTGTGGTTGTGGAGCACGTGTTTGAAGAAGGCGGTGATGGCCGATGGTGCGGCTGGTTTCATGCCAAGCATACCTCCATGCTTTTGTATGGAAGAAGGATGGGAAGAATGATTAAAAAAACATGCAAGTGAGCATGCTAGTGGCAATAGCTTCTTTTATATATGCCCATATATGCCCATATCACATTGCATCACATCACAACATTGTGGCTGTGCAGGAGGGTGATTCGTTTGTGTGCTCCTTTCATGACGGCCCAGACGGTGTGCACTTCTGCCTCAAGGTGAGAAACCTGTGCCTCAAGGTGAGGAACCTGAGGCACAGGGGCGTTTTTGCACACATTTTTCCTCTGGCTAGAGAGAGCCTCTTCCTCATCCTTAGGGGAAGGATAGGAAGAGATGCTGGACACCAATGCGTGAGCTTGCAGTTTTTTTTGCCATGCCAGCGTGTAGCCGAGTATGGATATGGATGTGCTGCAGTGTGTCATGCACGTGTCTGTCTACGAGTGTCTGTGCGTCTTTTGTGTGTCAGCGTGCTATGCATAAGGGTAAGCACGCTGAGCGTCGTTATGCAAGCACGCACTACAACCCTCATGCACCTCAACATTAATCGCAATGGAAATGTTTAGGATTGGCTAAAACCATATACATACGTTGTGCATACGTACGGTTTTGGCTAACCCTAGAAATGGCACCTGCCTGCGTTTTGTCCAGAGACCCCCTCAGGCATACTCTGTGTGGGTGGTCCTCACGGTGTAGCTGTGTGGGACATCACAGGCACACCCTAGGGGCACACCCTAGGTCCTCACTGTGTAGCTGTGTGGGACATCACAGGCACACCATACGTCTTGCTGCAAGACTCTTGCACGCTTGCACACGTAGGCACACAGGCATTGTCAATCCTGGCATGGCCCCAAGAGCTACTGGAGTTCCTGTTGTGCAAATCCGTACCTGTGGAGGATATGACTACCATCACGCGTCCTCACATCACACGCAGGGGCAAGAGGTGCTGGTGAACCTGGCATAGCCCCAAGAGTTACTGGAGTTCCTGTTGTGCAAATCCGTACCTGTGGAGGACATGACTACCATCACGCGTCCTCACATCACACACAGGCACAAGAGGCGCTGATGAACCTGGCATGGCCCCAAGAGCTGTTGGACCACCCTCTGTGTTCTCCTGTGACTGTGGGAGACATTACAGCCAGCCCTGGCTCCAAAGGCCAAGGTCCTGTTGTTGTAGCGGGCCTGCGCGTGCGCATGGGCATCAATACCGGCCTCCCAGACGATGTAAGTTGGGTTGCCCTACTTTGCTTGGTGTGTGTGTGTGTGTGTGTGTGTGTGTGTGTGTGTGTGTGTGTGTGTGTGTGTGTGTGTGTGTGAGTGTGTGTGCGCATTTGCGTGCATAAACCTAAATGTGTCCATGGTCGGAGAACGGTGATGAAGTGCTCCAAAAGTAAAAGTAAGGGCACCACAGGCAGGCCTCCTATGCAAGGTAGTTCTAGCACTCGATCCTTCTAGCACATGGTCAGTATGCTGCCTTGGTTAAATTCCCAAAAATGTGGCAAAATACCGCTCAAACACTGACAGGTGTTCTTGCATCACCTCACCACTGATGTTGACTACCGAGGCGACGAGTATGACCTGTGTGGCGAAATATGTGATCTGGGCAGCGGGGGTCAGGTGATGATGGGGCCGAAGACATTTCAAAGGTGAGGTACATCCCGGTGTGGTGCGTGTTGCTGCCCTAGCTCCTCCCTGCCTGCTTTGCTTCGTCCTCGTGAGAGGAGGAAGAAAATTAGTACAGAAAACAGGAGGACAGCATGACTAACAAGCTTGATTTTAACTAAAAAGCAGGGGAAGGTCACTACCCCTAAAATGAGGGTCTGCTTTTGGGAATCTCCAGCCAGCTCCTTTTGCCGCACAGTTTCCAAATCTTTCACCACAGACCTGTTCTATAGAGCCCAAGGCACCTCACTGAATGGAATAGTTGGGGACAAGGAGGGCTCATGTATATGCAGTGAGATGCAGAAGGAAGACAGAGGAAGGGGATACCCCAGTACAGGCAGGGTGAACTGCCCATCATTTGGCTCCCAAATAGTTAGAGTAAGTTTAGGCATGTTTAAGAAGCGTCCTGCATCTTCAGATGGACAGGAGAGGAAGGTCGGACTTTTGTCCCAGGCGAAATCGGAGCCTGACAACAGTTGATATCGCGGCAGTTTTTGGTCAACGATTGAATTTAATAAATATTACAAGGTTTAAAGAAGTGAAAGCGGCTCAATCAGGCCCGTGGTTGGCCGTGGGTAAGTAGACATTTGAAAACAGTTCCATCAATGCTGTTCTTCGCACATCCAAAATTGTGGAAGCTCATCAACAATTGTTTGAAACATTTTATATGAGGGAGGACGAGTTTACTCACGGTTCGTTTTTTGCACCCATTTTCAGCCTGGCAAACACACACATAGCACATAGCGTGTTTCGTCACCATGAGTGTCCAGAAAACACTTTCAATGTTAAAATTGCACACAAAGTCTCAGAGCCAGGTGGGGAGTAGTTTACACTGCCTGCGTAGTATTTCTTCATTCCAAGAGGGTAGAGTTCTGGCATTTTCCCTGCCTATTTTTGTTCTGGCACAGATCATCCTTTGCAATGCGATACAGGACGCAAATTATGTTAGAAACACTACAATATGGTGTGCTAACCCTGATACTGCACCACAATGCAATAAAAAATCCATCCCGGCCTAAAGTTCACCTTCAGGACTGACCTCCCCCTGATCTTAAAAGTCTAAGAAGTTAATGTCTAAGTATGTTTGAGAGGGAACGGCTTTCAATATCAGTTGGCTCAACCCCACCACAATTCCACTGTGTTTTTTGGGGCAAACACGGAGAACTAGACAAAGGGGTGCCTGCCGTGATTCATCCTTATGATCCTTGCAAACTGTGCTTTGCTCAGGTGGAATAAGAGCAACACAGAAACAATGCCGGACCCTATGATACAGCGTATGGCACCTGACGTAGATAAAGGTGTGTACTTGTCGGTGTAGGCACGAATGCACGTTGTTTATGTGTGTGCGTACGTGTGTGCTTGTGCATTTGCATTTTCGTGTGAAGACGTTTGTGTGTGTGTGTGTGTGATGTGTGTGTGTGTGTGTGTGCATGTGAGTGAGTGTGCACGTTTGTGTGTGTGCATGTCAGAGTTTGTGTGTATGCATGCATGCGTGCGTATGTATGTGTAACCTTGTGCATGCATATGTATGTATTGATTCCAGACCCTGTGATGCAGCACAAAGCACCTGATATAGAACAAAGTTGAGGCACAACATTTGGTTGAAAGCTTTGTCGTTGTGCCACTGTTATAGTATCTGAATGTGTTTGAGGTTTTAGCACTTGTAATTTGAGCTCAGTGTCAATGCACTGGGACAGAAGCAACAATTTGCAGTACTAAAAACGCAGAGGGCCAAGGATCCACATGACAGTGCAGTGAGCCTGATGTATGGCACATGGCACACAACACACATCACGTCGGGTGCTTGGCGCGTATTGCTTCACGTTGTCTATGAACATGTATGGTTTGCTGGTGCAGGCGTAGGCAGCTGCCTACACCTAGCGTATGATCAAGCAAATTCCAGCCTCTCTCATGACATACAAAACAACTGCGGATCACAAGTACACACATGTATTGACACAAGCACTACCTGCATGGAGATGCCGTAGCTCCCTAAAGCAGCATTCAAAGCTCCTAGACAGAGGTGTCCGCGACCTGACGATCCCAACCCCCGGTAATCACTCCTGCTACGTACACACATATACACACAACCTACGTCCTCTCCTCTGCTGACGCGTACCCAGGCACGCCTTTTCAGCGCCTCAGCAGCATTACTAGGGCCATCTCCAACTCCAACCTCCTTCGTGTGCCCCCTCAATCCTCGTACGGCAAGGGCGGTCAGGCGTCTAGGACTGACCCTCCTATTTCTCCCCGAGTGACCCCCTTGTCGCCTTCCAGCATCTCAGGTTGGGCTGTTTGCTACTTTCCCCGCTGCCATTTCACACATCTTGCTGTGCTCCAAGTTATACACCGCACTCAAGTATCAAACAATCTTTGACCAACATTGGCCCATGCGTTCAAGTAGTTGCTATTTGTTCAGCCTCATTTGAAAAGTTGATTCCGGCGCTGTAGCAGAGGAAGCAAGAGCAGAAAATAGTTTGATTAATTAGTTGAAGAAGGACATTAGATAGCAGGTTGTAGGATATACGCAAGTGGTGATGACTCCTCAAGCATTGATATGGGAAAGCGGGTTGTGTTCCAGCTCACACAGCATCTTGCATCTCTGTTTTGCCTTTGATCACAGCGGCGAAATGGGAGGACTCAGGCAAGGGGGAGGAGAGTGTGGCCAACAATGTAAAGAGCAAACCCAACACCAAGCACCTTGAGGCCTCGACAGCGCCGCACACGGCCTCATACTCAAGTTTGTCGGCAGGTGGGGTTATTTTGCTGGGGCTGAGAGTTTTATGATGAAGTTGAACCTTGAAGTGCAACAGCAGCAGAAGTGGAGGAGTGAGGGCCGACTCTCTGAGGCAGAGCAAAATCTTACTGCACTCAAGCTTCAGCCCTTTGGCAATACGCGTACCCATGTGATTTATAGGTGTAAATGGGGGGCTAGCTAGATATCTCTTGTCCCCCATTTCCAGGACTGGCCTAGATTGTGGACCTACAAAAATGGCCGTGCATGTTGGGACTCCCCAGCCAAAATGAAATTTGCTTTCTGCATGGTCAACCCAACCTACTCTGTGTTGGAGCTATCACCACCCTTTGCTCTGCAGCCAACACATCATCCTTTGCAACACATTGCTCTGCAGCCAACACATCAGCCAACACATTGCTCTGCACATCACCCAGCCACACATTGCCCTGCAGCCAAAACATTGCTCTGCAGCCAACACATCAGCCTACACATTGCTCTGCACATCAACCAGCCACACATTGATCTGCAGCCACACATTGCTCTGCAGCCAACACAAACCCCTCTTGCCTGTCCTTGCTTTCTGACTCTGGAGCCATCGCCACCCTTTGCTCTATCACTCGCTGTCTGACTCAGCACCTCTGCCTGTGCACTAAATACTTGTTGCCCCTCCGTCATGTGCCTGAGCAGCTCTTCGCCCAGATCACTATTTTGTGAGTTATACGAACGTGTGTTTGTTTTTGTGTACATGTGTGCGTTTACTGTAGGTCTGCAACCCAAAGGGCTTCCGCTCGCTTCTGTCCCCATTGACAAGCATGGCCCCTACAGCCTTTTTCAAAGCCAAGCACCTGCCCAGCCACCTGTCGTTGACCTGTCCAGTAGCAAAGATGAAGCAAACCCCTCCCGCAACTCTCACCGCCTGAGCAGACCCCCCATCGCCACAGTGCAGCAAAACAACCAGGCGGTGAGTGCTACCGTGCTACTACCACCCTTCCTGCAGCACCTTTTGTTAGGGTACTCTACCAAATGGACTCTCACGCTGCATGACAATAGTAGGAGCGAAACCGCCACCATGAGCACCAGCAGCAGCAGCAGCAGCAGCAGCAGTAGCCTCACTCTGATCTTTATAATTAGGTGCTTTCATTCCACCCTTTACGACTCAGTATAGGAGCCTGCTGGTTCAGTGCAAAAGCCTGAACATACGTTGGTCTGCTGTGTCCCCTTTTTACTTTGCATCACCGCCAATTGCTGCTCATTGCCAGAAAGGTGCGACCACGCATTTCTGTACTTGCGCACATGCACTTTGGCAAATCAAAAGACCCTCACACTTGCGCAGGGAGCATCGCCGCTGCGTCCCTCGCTTGAGCTGTCAGTCTCACGTGGAAACGCTTTGGTGCGCTTGCCCTCGTTAGCATCGGCACCGGGCAACATTAATGCTGCTGTGATGCAGGGCCAGAGCACCACGCCACAAGTCCCACCTGGGCAGAACGAGCTCCTGTTAAGGTCCTCAGCCCCTTCAGACGCTGCGGTGCGCGCGTTTTGAATGGAACAAGAGTGCTGGTTCTATGTATGCAATCTAAAAATCTTATAATCTCTATTGTAATACACACGAGGAGGTCCTAACAGTACTGCACTTGTATGTGCCATGCGCTTGTGAAGTCGTGTCAAATGCACAGCCGCACACCCTTGTTCTTAGCAGTAAAATTCCTGCAAGGAATAATGTTGAATTTGCTGTTGGCAGTCGTTGCTTGTAGCCAAAGCAAAGGCAATTCACAGCCACAGTCACATCAATCCACAGCCACATCAGACCAAGACTTAGCTGCTGCAAGAAGTTATCTGTTCCCAGCAACTCTCGCCATTCAGCTTTTGTACGCCTGCAGCACAGATATATGTACCTTGTGTGTGTGTGTGTGTGTGTGTGTGTGTGTGTGTGTGTGTGTGTGTGTGTGTGTGTTTGTGTGTGTGTGTGTGTGTGCGTGCGCGCGCGCGTGCGTGCGTGCGTGCGTGTGCGTGCGTGCGTGCGTGCGTGCGTGCGTGCGTGCGTGCATGCGTGTGTGTGCGTGTGTGTGTGCGTGCGTGCGTGTGTGTGCGTGTGTGTATGCTGCAGCCATCCTCTTCCCTGCATTCTAGATTTAGCTTACTTTGTCTCAACAGCCTGTTGGAAAGAGCTTCACCCTTGATCCAACGTGTATGCAACAGCTTGTACATCACAGCACCTTTGACCCATGGTTTTTTGCCTTGTGTGTGTAGCTGCCCTCCCCTCCTCTCCCAGAATGGGTGGACAGCCAAGCTATGCAAGACAGGACCGTGGGCCCTAGCTTGTCACATGGCTTGCATGACAAACCGCAGCTTGCACCACACACCGAAGCGGGGCCTCAATTTTCAGCAGGCAGTGAAGTCATGCACGCGCAGCAGGCAAGTAGCGCACAGGCACTTTTTATGCATGTTGTGTATTGTGTGTGTGTTGTGTATGTTCAGTGCTTGCGTGCATGTGTGTGTGCCTGTGTACAGTATGGGAGTATGATTGATATCAACATCGTGTCTTTGTCTTGTACACTACTGCTGCCCTCTGCCAAACTTTGACGTCACCGTGCCACCTTCACAATCACAAATGTGCAGGCGCACACACACACCCACGCTTCAAAGCATCACAGCAGCACATATGTAGGGTCGGCCAGAAACAAATATATACGGTGTATATATATACGATATTTTTGGCAGGGACATCACCAAATATAAGGTCATACACGATGCATATATACGGTTCCGGCCAGCCTGACACACACGTGCTTTTTCTCGTCAATATGTGCAGGAGTCCTCTGCAAGCACCCACCATAAGATGGCCTCAGGCACCCGTGCCATACTCTCCTTGCTGACAGGACCGATGGGCTCCTCACAGAACACAATGGATGTATCTGGTTTGGGAGCAGCCGGTGGCGGAAGTGTTGGAGGTGAGGCCTACCGCTGAGCTCTGTTGTGGGGCAGGGGTGTGAATGCGGTAGTGGTGAGGGTGGTGATGGTGAGGAGTGTTTTGAAGAGAAGGTGGCTTATTTGATAGGCGTCATGGAGCACAGGCGTTGGCAGTGGTGGTGTTGATGGAAGTGAGGGGTCTGAGCCAGGGTGGCTAGAATAACATAAATGGTAGTGAGTACCGTACAGTACCATTCTCACCCCCCCCCCCCGAAAATGCTCCCCCCCAAACCTGTCCCCCTTTCCCCTCCCCATAATTTTGTTATTAGGAAGCAGCGGCTTCCCTAAGAGGGTTAGGGAGTCCCCCTTGTCATGGTTGTTAAAAGCTAGGGAGTCACTTTCATGCGGCCAGCTCGACAGCTGCCATCGCTGGCTGACCTTGCCGCCTCACTCTTCCTTTATACACCAAACAATTATCATGGATTGTTCAGTTTATAACACTGATGTGCTTCGACCGCCCCCCCCCAAAGATTTAAACATAGCATTGTGCATGACCTTTTTGGTCATTTTGATGGCCGCCCCCTTAAAAAAACGGATTTTACAGGTGGTAATTGTAAACAATTGTATGCTTCCTACAAACTTCCTAAGCAGGAAACGTTTCTTTTTAGCATTACATCATGTGCAATTCATGTAAAGAGACCTGGCCAGATCTAGGCTCAATGAATTTAGCACACAAGACCAACAGTTGCCTGACATGCTTGTGTACTACAAAAGCTATGTCTTTGATGACTTTTATGGCGGTTTGCTTCTGCTAAGCGTGCAAAGCAGACAAGGTACACGCTCCACACACAAGCTCGTCAACAGCTGAGCATGAGCCAGCCCCTCTCAGCCGCAAGGCTCTCACATACATGCATACACACACACTCGCACACCTACACACAGGCTCAGGCACTGTGAATGTTCAACCCTATCCTCATGACACTTCTGTCTTTGAGCGGGGGTCGTTGATGTGGGACATCAATGAGCATCATGCTGCTAGGCTTGGTGCCCCCTCCAATCAGCTCAGCCAGCTCAATCAGGTGCAGCATGCTGCCAAGGCTACCTCAGTTACACAAGACACGCGTTGGACTTGAGCCTGCTAGTTACTCTGTTATTACTCATGGTTGTATGTAAAACCCTAAGCTCAAAGCAAGCGCTCTACCTTAACGTGCATGATCCATTGTGTGAGCCAAGTGCCCCGGCCTATTGTGCTCTGTAAGCCTGAAGCATTCACACAGGCCTTGCAACCCTTCTCTTTCTTGGCAACTGTCTTGAAGGTAGAGCACAAGCACCTGCCTTTCACATCGACCCGCATCACGCGTGACAGTCACACATTATTTTTTTGCGCTTCGTTGTAGCCCTTGAAATTATGTGAACTGTGCGTTTTTGCGGGTGTCAAACTCCTTGCCTCACATACAAATAAATGGTACGCAGTCCAAAACAGACCGCAACGTCTCCGGCCGCTTCTCTGGAACTTGGCAGTATGACCGAAAGAACACGGGCTTAAACAGCACAGGTGGCTGGTGTGGCTTCTGCTGGACTGCATGCCTCAAGTGCATGCGCCTTGCAAGCAGCGGTAGTGACGGGGGGGGGAGGGACGGCATGAAGGGTGGGATGTTGCAGGTGTGTATATGTGCGTGTGCCACACCGTGTGTATGTGTAGCATAAGGGTACGTGAATCTGTATGGGTTTGTATAGCCAGTTGCTAGTTTGACAGGAGCATGTGCCTTGCAAGCAACAGCGTCCACTGTACTTTAGACAGCAATGGATAGGATTTACACAGTTCTCTTTTGCTGTTCCCTGAGTTTAACCTGTGCCTAGTCTGCCCTGACGACCGTTAAGTCTCACCAGATCAGAGCTCCTAACGTCATTTCCTCCTACGTCTTGCGATGATTACCATAGGTCAGGGAGTTCTGGAGGGGGTCAGCGCCAACAAGCTCTTTTCAATGTCTTCATCCTTTAAGCACATTGGTTGCAGTTTTTGACAAAATCAGCATCACGTAGGACCTTTGAACAAGCCATGCACTGCGTTTGTTGCCACAAATTTCAAAAGATAGCAACCCCCGGCTTGATTCAAATAATGGCAGATTATAACCTTTGGCCGAGTTTTTTCACAAATCTTCTTCTACTTCTGCATACATTGTCACACTGGCTTGATCGAGTTGACCATCAGCAATTCCGGACATTCTTTGTATGAGTATAGGATTTTGAAGAATTTACAAAGTTCATTCATTCATCATTCTCACCTATTCACCTTGAACCGACTATGCTTCCACTTTGCAGGATGACGGACCTAGTGGCAGGAATCATATAAAGGCCATCGTTTTAGATCAGGGCTATTACGGTAAGTTTATATGCCACGATACTTCATGCATGTTTCCTTGCTGCTTGTTTCTTGCATGCACGCAAAATGGAACACTCTCATGTCCAAGCAACATGTATGTCCAAGCAACCTGTGTTTCTGCTTCCCAGAGTGGCAAGTGTCGAGCCCCAAAGCAGACGAAGGCGAGGCTGAGGGGGGCAACACTCGCTATGTTCATCTCATGCAGGTGTGGCGTGTTGTGTACGTTGTATGCCATTTATTGTTGCCCATGTTTGTCATAAGTTTCTTTTGTTGTCACTCACGATGTTCATGCAGGATTACTATTATTCCGTCTGAGGTTGCATTAGAGCATCAACACAGTTCAAGTCGCATGCTAAGCATCTTTACATCATGAAAAGCTCACCAGTTTGTCCCCCTTCTCCAAGCCTGCTTTTGCACTTCCTTATTCTATGAAGATAGATTCGCAATGCCTTGCACACTCTTTCCCTCAAATCTGTCGTTGAACCTGCCTGCATCTATGGCCATCCAAGTATGCTCTGTTTGACTCTCCCCTCAGCAATTTCTCACCTTCCATGCATCCTCAACCTCAGATCCTCCCTGCATCCCTGTCCCCCCGGTTTATGCTGTTTGATTGGCCCCTGGAAGGAGGCAGCCAGTGGGAGAAGATAAGCCCTGGATTCTTCGACGCCCCAGGTATGTGTGCGCGCGTGTGCTCCCTGTCACGTGCTTGCTACCTGCACGTGGTTGTAGGGGTAGCCCTTAGTTCTTTTACGTTATAGGAGCATGTGTGTCTGCGTGAGTGTGTGCACCTGTGGTATTTGGTAGGGAACTTTTAAATATGCTAGCATTCTAGCGCACCTTTCAGGGATTCTCCCCATCAGCACACCCATCATTTATCTGCACTCTCTTCCTCTGATATTGCACATGATCAAACAGCAGGTTAAAGCGCCAGTCATCTGTGTACTGTGCAAACACGGGCTCAAAGCAGGCACCTTGCTTCATCAATCACACGGAAATGCTTGAATTTTAGAATTGGGTGAAATTAAACACATAACAAATAATGGACGACGCGTGCTCAGGGCAGGTTACCAATCATCTAAAGAGCTTGGAATGTGGATTTTCAAACCCTCCAGGCCACCTAAGGTTGGGCTCCCAATTGTGACAAGACAACTTGTCGGGCGAGATGCGCAGATTGCGTAATTACATCAGTGCTTCGTAGGATGCGAGTAAGCTGACTTGGTCCCTCTCTTGGCAGTCTTGCTGCAACTTTGGCAGACAGGAGGCACGCAACACCCAAATCCTAACTGATTACCTTGTGCTTCCTGCGCATGCACAGACAATCACTCCATTCACTTTTTTGATCATCCTTGACTACTCAGGGTCCTCCTCATTGATGTTCCCTGTGATGCGGGAGCACACGACATCCGTTGAGCTTAGCAAGTCTCGCCCAATGGTCACCATTGCCTTTTCGAGCATAGATGGCTACCGAGAAATTTGAGGTGTGTGACTTAAGGGCTCCAATGTTGCGTCCTTTTGCCGACTTTAGCTGTGCCAGGATGCATATGTAGTGAGTTGGTGCTTGTCAATTAGATGAGTGACGACATTACTGCATTTGCGATGATTTTGATTGTTTAAGGCATGCACAATGAATGGCCTGTAATGATATCAGTCTTAAAATACCAAGCTTCATAAAAAAACAGCAGAGGCACAAACGGCCCCTGATGGGAAATATTGATAGCAGTGGAAAGAGCATGTCTGGTAGGGACAAGTTTGGCAACTTAGTTGACAAAGAAAACCTGCAAGTTGGTATGCAGCACTTTTGCCCCCATCAGACTGTGTGTTGCAGGATATTAGGAGAGGTCTGTCTACTTTACAAGTACAGCTTTCTTGCATGCATACATAATCTTCGTCACTGTCAACTGTCAGATCAGAAGACGCAGCACCTCTAATTTCTTTTGGACACATTGCATTACGTTTGAGAGCAATGCGTCTTATGTATGCAAATGTGGTGTATACATGCTTGTGCTGATCATTGCAGGGAAAGTGCCTGTTTGGGACGTTTGACATGCTCTTTTTCTCATCTAGCGTACCTCACTAGCAATTAGGGATGGGTCATACGGTCATTTGAGACGTTCAATACGGTAAAAACACGTTAAAAAGGAAATATGATTGTATCTTTAAGCCTTTTTCAAAGTGCCATTTATTTGACCCAAAATGGACCCAATTTGCCCCAAAATCACCCGAAACGTTTCCATTTCTGTTCTAACATATTATACGTTGTATATACAATATATTTTAGCATTGGAAGATCGCTGATAGGCCGTTTTTGGGCGGAATTTGCCTGAAAGCGGCCCAATCGGCAAAATCCGACAGATTTTGCAATCGTGTAATACGACCCAATTTGTTCAATACGGTAAAATACGCGTTAAATACGATACGGCGTATCATATACAAAAACGCCGCATGACCCATCCCTGCTAGCAATGCATTGTTACTATTCTGTGACCCTTTGCTGCTTGCAGCACTGAACCTGGTTTCTGCTCATCGTGCGCCCATCCTTCATGCCTAACAGCACGCTGTCTCCCTACTCTTTGCAGCTTTGAACATGGCCGTGGCAAAGGACATGCTGCAGCTGCACAATGCGTGTGTGCGAGAGACGCTGTCTGCCATAGGAGGTGAGTCCTGACTTGACTACCAAGAGACCCTTTGTTCTCTTCCTAGAAATATTTACAAGTGATGGGTTATATTGTAAAAGAGTGCCTCTGTCACAATTGCAACTCAGTGGTGCTTTGGGTGATATGGGGGGAAGGTCTTCTACTAATTACATTCCTGCAACATTCTGTGCAAGTATTTGAGAACTTGCATGCATGGCTGTATATGCATACGCAGGATTGTGTACTCATCTTTTGAAGCTTGACATTGCCAGTGTGAGACTTTATAAGCTCAGACATTTCCGTAGGGTCTCACTTGCTTTGTTTTTGCCACCGAACGGATCACAGGCTACGAGTGCAAGGAGTTTGACGGCTCGTTCATGACAGTTTTTCCTGACGGATGTGCTGCCATTGAATTCGCCGTAACTCTACAGCTGGCTTTGCTTGCGGTGCCATGGAGCCAGGTGACCATGAAATTCTAGGAATCAGGCCTTGGTCACAGACGCCATCAGTTCTAGGACTAAGGCCTTGGCACACATGACCATTGCCTAATTGGTACTTTGACGCTTGCACTGCCTGCACATTTCTGTTATTTCTGTTATGCTCGTGTCTCCCCTTGCCCTGTGTGCAGAGGACTCATTCCGTCTTGCCTTGTTCCTGCTCTTCTCTTGCCCTTCCCACTGTGCGTCCCTTTGGTCACAGGAGTGGTCATGGTCATAAGTGTTCAAACTGTTTTGCTACAATGTTTGCTAGAAGCAAAAGTTAGCAGTGGCAACGCATTAGTACCACTGGAGGAAATTCATGGTGTTTTCAAAGCCAGTAGCCTGCAGTATAATGGCGCATGTCTCAGGAAGCCGGTAGATCATGAGTAGAGATCACAGTGCTGTACGGATCAGGTAGGGTTTGGAAAGGCAGTGGAGCTCTTGGTGTGTGCCGTTCTTTATTTGCGCTGCTAGTTGCTTGCGATTTGCTTCTCCATCAAACCCACGCTCAGTCTGGGCATAGTTGGCTTGTTAAGCACTAGGTTTGAAACGAGAATCCAAGTTAAAATTTTCGCCTACGAAGCTTTTCTAAGGCTCAGGGTGAATTTAAGCGAGGCAAAAGTCAAGGCCTGTTCACATGCAGTCAAGGCAAAGTCAAGGCCTGTTCACATGCAGTCAATGTAAAAGTCACATGTAGTCAAGGCAAAGTCACCAAGTCACCTGCAGTCAAGGCAAAGGTTAAGGCCTGTTCACATGCAGTCAAGCACCCACATGGCACTGTCTTGACTTTGTGGTGCACTCTGCATCCTGAGCATCTAGGTCACACGAAGCGATCCAAAGTTCCTTGCTCCTGCATGTTAATCCTGTGTGGCACACAAAGTTAAACGAGTATTCCAACGTGCATATTAGACCCGTATGTCACACGACGTTAAACAAGTACCCCAACGCTCCTTGCTTTGTAAGATAAAGCCTATGCTTTTGTTGTTTGCTTTGTAAGATAAAGCCTATGCTTTTTGTAAGATAAAGCCTATGCTTTTGCTGTTTGCTTTGTAAGATAAAGCCTATGCTTTTGTTGTTTGCTTTGTAAGATAAAGCCTATGCTTTTTGTAAGATAAAGCCTATGCTTTTGTTGTTTGCTTTGTAAGATAAAGCCTATGCTTTTGTTGTTTGCTTTGTAAGATAAAGCCTATGCTTTTGTTGTTTCCCCTCAGGAGCTTCTGGAGTGCCACGAGCTGACCCAGGAGATCATGGATGCAGACATGATCAGGGTGGGTGGGTGGCAATGTAATCAAGTGCGCCTGTGTGTGTATTGTGCAACAGGTTTGGTAATATCCAAGATTGGACGTTGCTGTTGTGGAAGAGTAGATAAATCTTTTGTTTCTCCTAACAATAGTGGCGCGAAGTCTGATATGTATAAGGGGACTTCACGCGCCAGTAATATGTCTTTCTTGCACAGCTTGAATCCTTACAACTCAGGCAACGTTCATGAACATTACTGGCAAGCTACAACTGGCAAATATAAGCACCAAGCCAGACACGCTGCCAACAGAGCGTCTTGTTGGCTCTCATCCCTCCGCCTGCGCTCGACAACTCCATACGGTTGTCGAGTTCGACAACTCCATACGCCCGACAACTCCAACGTACGGTTGTCGAGTTCGACAACTCCATACGCCCGACAACTCCAACGTACGGTTGTCGAGTTCGACAACTCTATACGCTCGACAACTCCAACGTACGGTTGTCGAGTTTGACAACTCCATGCGCTTGAAACCCTGTGCTTGCTGTATCTCTGATGCATGCTGTAAGGCAATTTCCTCAGCTTGCGTGTTGCCAGCCCAGGGCTGCCGGTACCCTGAGTACCCTGAGCAGGGCTTGCTGTACCCTGTGCAGCTGGTGCTTCCATGCTGACACTTTGCCCTGCTGGCAGGCCAGCCCTCCTGCCTGAGCAGACCATCTCCAGCAAACCACCTCTCAGCACAATACCTGCTTTCCACGCGCCTTTGTAGCACAACGCCTGTCACGATTGCTACCCAGCGGCAGACGTCGCTGCTCTTGAGCTGACAGTGCTGCTATTGTGCCAGGCTTCGTAACCCTCCTACCATAATCAACGCCGCTCGGACACGCAACAAAATGATAATGTGAAACAACTCATAAAATATCAGACCGACGGAACTTTTGGGGACAATTACAGGTTTTGACCAAGTTTTGCAAATGTCTGGGTGCATCGCGCCCCCTTCCGACCCTACAGTCACATTTAGTTGATAGCATAACATAGCATATTTCTTCGACGGAACTTTTGGAGATGTTGGGAACGGGTGCCCATTCCTCGATATCAAATTTGAATCACAAAGTGCATTTATAGTGGATGTGAGGGCACCATCGTGATCAGGAGGAAATTTGCTTGCTGACAGTGCTTTTGGTGTGTGCTGGGAGAGCATGGAAGTTGTTCAGCGTGGTGACTCAGAAAGTTGTGTGAATGTAAATGTTCTCTGCCCCAAGAATAACATGTGTGAATTACATTCCTGAAACATGTCAGTAATTTTGCAGCACCAAGTATTAAGAATGTGCAATTCGAGTATGTGTGCTCTGGGCTTATTATAAGGCTTGCTACCTAAGAGAGTAAAGGCCAATAACCTCATGCAGGGGGATCCAGCTGTAGGGACAGCTTGAGTTAAGCGCAGTTTTGGGTCGGCTATCTTGTTTGGGTTAGTACTTCCAATCATATGCGCACACGCACGCGAACATATGCACACACGCACACGCACGCGAACACACATGCACACGCAGGTCATATTTCGAGGCATGCGAGCTTGTGTTGGCGTCTACCAGGGCTTGGTGGATCGTGTGGCTCCCCACAGTAAAACAGGCAGGGCCGACTACTTTGGACTCCCGGTAAACAGAGCTGCCCGTCTGATGGCAGCTGCGCATGGCGGACAGGTTTGCACCGTGTAATGTCTTTTTGTGTTGATGCTCTAGGCTGCTTGTGGCCAAGGCTACCTGCCTGCCCAATGACTGCTGCACATGGCAAACGAGTGTGTATACACCGGAATTTGCACTGGGCTGCCCGCCTGACAGCAGCCATGCACGCACACACTCACTACACTGTGACACCCCCACACACCCACACACACATCCACATCTACACTTGCACAAGCACACAAATACACACTTGCACATGCACACACACACCTTCACACACTTGCACACGTGCGCACACACACACACACACAATTACACACACGAATACACACACACATGCACACCCCACCATAGCGTGTATGTATCATGTACCATGTACTTCTGTTACGTGACCTCCAGGTGCTGTGTGATCAGGGTCTTGCTGAAAGCGTGATGCATCAGTGGGCACACCGCTTGGGCTTACCTCGTCATGGAAGGGACGGGCCTTCACTGCCCTGCCCCTTGCCGGAACCTACCTCTAACGCTGCTGCTGCTGATGCTGCTGCTGATGCTTTTTTGCTCAATGACTCTGATACGGTGAGCAATAATAAGCTGTGCGCGTGTGTATGTGTGAATACATGTTGCCTTGCTCACCATTTTGCAAGGAAGTAGCCACATGAGCCGAACTGTTTATTTTCATTTCAATAGGGTTCAGATGAAAGCAAGGCAAACATAGTCAATATTCTTAAACGGAGTAGCTCCTAGGAAGCAGTAGCTCTTAAAGCGCAGTGTCCTTACGCAAGTCATGACCCTATAATTCCCCTCACTGGATAAGATTGTACAAAAAGAGTGAACGGCTTGGTGAGCAGTCTGCGAATCAAAAGGGCTTGCAAGTTTCATGCGTCAAAGAAACACACATACACTTGCAAACACACCATGCACATACATACACACAAGCACACAAAACACACAAAACGTGCACACAAATGTCCACATATATGTGCTCACACACACACACACACACACACACACACACACACACACACACACACACACACACACACACACACACACACACACACACACACACACACAGGAGGCTAAGAATGTTGGACAGCTCACCAACACAGGTTCGATAGCACTGGGTGGCCGACCGGCTTTTTCAACAGATGGGCTGCCTTCCCAATTCCCTCAAAGACCATATCCAGAGACAGAAGTCCATCCGCTTTCAAGCGATTTTGTCGTTAGCAGTGGGGATCCTGCAGGTACAACGTCCCGCACCATTCAATATAACATGCTTGCTGCTGGCTTGTATATGTGCGGTGCTTGGTGCTAGCTTACGCATGTTTGCTCCACAACATGACAACACTCGTGCAGAACTTTTGAGTTGTGCATGCAGATACACTATCCCCAATCACACCTGCACCTTGTCGTTTTCCCCCTTAAAGTGTGATTGCCTTTTCGTGTTGCAGCCTTAGCATTACCCTCTGTGATTGGTTTGCACTCAACACATGCACACACACAAAAACGAAAACGCACACGCACACACGCACGCACATACATACACACACAAACACACACGCGCACATACATATGCGCATACACAGGCGAAAGGGCACCAAAAGGAGTCCCTCAAACCATCCAGCAATATCAATTTGGCACCCAGATCCCACTCAGAACTTCCACTCCTCACTCTTCTCACCCTACCCCTACCCCTGCCACACCTCGACAAGGGCCTACAAATGAGGACATGCTCAGCGGCCGCTTCATGCTGCCCACGCTGCACAAGTCCGGGCCCAAAGACATTAAGGTGAAGGAAATAGGCAATGCAGTGCAGACCAGGTGCTCACAAGGTGGAGTAGCTTGCATGTATGTACACACACATACACACACATACACACAAACGCACGCTTGCACACACACACATACACACACGCACGCACACACCCACACGCCCACACATATACACTCATAAGCATGCATATATATTCACACCTTCATGCACAGAATCCTCCCCTTCTGGATTTGACAGCCGAGGCATCCTCCTCTCATTCTTTGGGTGGGCCAAAAACAAGCCACAGTCAAACAGGCCTTTGGAGCATCCCAGTTCCAACGGTAAATCAGGTGCGGCTGCATATGTGCGTTAACCATGTATGCTTACTCTTGAGACACACACACACTTGCACACGTGCGCACACAAACACACTCACACACATACACACGTGCATAGGAGCAACAGCAACCAGGCCCGAGCTCAGTGAGCAACTTTGGGGGAGGCTGGCACAACAGACATAGTGGACCTACAAAAGAGGGCAACCTTAGTAACACCAGCCTTAGCAGCATGCGTACAGCGCGTTCTTTCATGGGAGCCAGCTTCACAAAGTGAGTAGGATATTGATTAGTAGCGGGAAGGTGGGTAGAGGAATAGATGGATGGTGAGTTTTAAGGTGTGGGTTGCACACACATGGCACGTTCTTCTGGGGCTAGGGCACATTTTTTTGAAATTTGTAGGTGAAGGAATGCACATGCGGATGAAGAAGTGTGGTGCGTGTGCAAACAGGGTTGTAGGTGAGCTTGTGGGTCAGAGTTAGGGTTGGCCAGAATTGTATATGTACACCGTATATGGTCGTATGTATGGTGATTTCCCTGCTATCAATACCGTATATACAACGTATATACGTATGTATGTATGGTTTTGGCCGACCCTAGTACGTGTGAGTGTGATGAACACAAGGGGCTTGAAACATAGCATGCGCGTGTACATAACGCTCTCCTTGACAGACAAAACCTGCTATGCTGATTTGCATGCATACACGCACAGAGGCACGTGTCGTCTGCACCATTTGCGGTACTCAGCCCCTGTGCCTGCAATTGAATACCTCAACCTTCAGCCCCCTCCCAGTGCATGTACCCCCCCCCCCTCTTATCTCCGCATTTTCTCTTGTAATAAACACGCAACTGAACATAAACACTACGGGTGCATACACACATTCACACTCATGTCCTTTCCTCCCTAATACGGTCACGCACAAAACGCGAACGTACATGTAATCACACACAAGTATAGCAAACACACACAAAGTGTATGTACACACACAACTTTTTGCGCAACAGGCGCCAAATACAGCGGCGTTTTACGGTGGAGGGAGGTGCCTGTGGACAGCATGCCGACAGCAAACGCAGACCGTCTGGTCCCGCTTTGGGCCATGTTGGCCCTTTAAGGTAAGTGATAGATCAGCCCAGGACACTTTAAATTTGTGTACGTGGGCAACGCTGGAGGCTTCTGCATTCCACAAACCAAGGGACTATCTCTCGCTCATGGCTCCGAGCGACCTCAACCATGGTTGATGTCATATACCGTACCGCTGGTATATCACCACGTACCGCGGACATTTTTGACCCCCTCGTGGTGTGTCCCAACCAATTATATTAATGGAACCATTTGCGCCTCACGAAGCTCGCTTTGGTACAAAATAACAGGTTTTAAAGAAGTCCTAGGTTTGAATCCAGGTCAAAACATCCCAAAAAAAATGCATTTTGCTCATAAAACGCGATATCCCCATTATTCTGCCTTTCAATGCTTGGTTCTTCTTGCATTTGCCTTTGTTCATGAGCATGAAGGCCTTGCTTGCTTGATCATCAAAGGGGGGGGGGGAAACCGCATTGGCTTGCATTGTGTTTATATTCAGGTGTTGCCCCCTCACGCTGCTCATGTTGGGGTTCATTAATTGGTTGTTTCAGACCTCGCATCGGTTACGCGGCAGTACGGTAAAAGCTGATCAATGACAATCTAGGAAAAATTGCAGTTATCATGCCGATTTGCAGCCCTGGTTTGCTTGTTTGAATGATCAGGCAATCCTGCAATCTGCTGCACCTAGCAAATGTGCAAATGTTATATCCAAGTGCGTCTGTGTTTTTTTCTGTGCCACTGGATGCTTTGGCAAGTCCATGGCAACTGCAGCGCGTCTGTGTTTTTTCTGTGCCACTGGATGCTTTGGCAAGTCCATGGCAACTGCAGCACGCACAGAAATGAGTTATCGCAAGAGCAGCTCAGAGCTAGCTTGAACTCAGCAGTGTAGTTTGCTTGGACAATTCAAGCGTGGAATCAGGGCAGGAGCAGGGCCAAGCTTACGCAAATGTGCATGTACCCTTAACTGATTGCCTCCTTTCATCTCCCGTTGAGCGTCCGCCCTGCAATTCCCGTTTGCGTCTTTCACAAGGCACCTGAACTCAAAAAAGTGCCTTGGTGTTAGCTGGTTCTAGGCATTCAAAGGTACCTGAGCTCGAAAAAATACCTTGGTGTCAGCTGGTTCTAGGCAGAGAATTTCAAGTAAAGCAACTCTTTACATTCTCACCTTCCAGAGCCAGGTTTTTTTTCTCATCCTAGAAACGGTCACCTGACTCGGCTCCTCCCTTCCCATAGACAAGGGCAAAATCCCATTTGGGGGTCAGTCGCCCCCCTCTGGCAAAATCCTTGGCAAATCCATCTATCTACACCATCCTGGATTGCTTGCTACCTATGAAGCAGCAGTCTTAGTCAATCACACACACACACCTGGCTCCTCCCTCCTCCCCCCTTCAGGTCAGAGGTGACCAACCTGAACACGCCAATCAGGCCCTCTTTAGCAAGCTCTTCCCTGAGCTAGTTGACCGCCTTCAATTACACACACACACACGCACACACACACACACACACACATGCGCACATATATAAGCACACTCTCACTCACGCACGCCCTCCCCTTCCTCCACCTGCCTGTGCAGTCACTCACAACTGGGCAGTCTGCCTCACCCCGCGAGGCCGAGGCTGACTAACCTGCTCTCAAACCAGGTAGAAAGCCCGCCAGCAAGCGACAGCCCAGACGACAGCAGCAGGCTACCTCTGCCACTGATGGAACAAATGAGCAGGTGCGTTGCATTGCACTTGTGCTGTGCAGCATGCAGCACACATGCAACAATTAGGGCTGACCAGAACTGAACAGGATGATGTGATCGGTGCATGTACGTTGTTATTTGCAAAAGGTGTCCTGCTCTTGTACCATCAAGTAATGTGTATATGTTAACTGCAAAAGGTGACCTGCTCACCACACGTATGGTAAGCTCAATGCACCAAAGTAAGGGTCTGTTACAACGTGTGGGACGGCTGCATGCATACCCGTCCTCAGATTGTGCATGTGCATGTGTGCTGTGGGGCGGCTCAATACCGTGTGGGATTGGAGTTTTTTTTTTGGTTTGGTAGTTAGAGGGGTGCGTTGGAGTCGTTGGAGAGGAACTGAGAGCCTTGAGGTCTTGACTGTCAAGTCATATGTTTACAGAAAAAGTCGGGACCTCCACCTTTCCAAGCAGCGCTCGAGTCTGGTTGGTTTCTGCCAGGGGGCTGCTAACACAAACGCGAGTAGGAACAATTCCACTTTCCATCCCATTCCATTCCATCTCCTTCCTCGGGCGCTACATTCAGTCAAGGCAAGGCAAAACTGTATGCCGCACCTTTTCAATGGTCCGTACCTAGTATACAATCTAATATTGGTTTTCACTCTGTGGAGTCGGAGTGGTAAGGAGTCATTTTCTTACGGGGTGCAGGTTAAGAGTGGGAATGGAACATTGGATTGGTTTAGTTTGAGTGGGTTTGAAATATTGGATCAGATCAGGTTTGCTCTTAAACTTGAGCAATTTCAAAAAAAAAAGGATGAAACAAGAGGTATTATCTACAATGCTGTGCTAGGAATATATTAGGAACGGGGTGAAGTAAGGGTTTCAACAATGGGTGGCAAGCAAAACTATCTATTCACATGTGCATCGAGGGTGTGCTTTGACAAATTATACATGAACTGGGGCAAGGGGTGAAAAAACTAAGAGGTTTGGTATGTGGCCGTACAAATGGAGGACACCCTGCTAGCTATGTTGCACATGCACCTTAGTACAAATGATTTGGCCAACCCTCAGCATTCGAGACAAAAACTACGCAGGCAGTGAACAACATTCTCCACAAAAGGTGATTGAGAGAGCCGCTTTAATACTGGTTCCATAACCATCTTTAGCTGCAAATGCAGCAAGAAAAAGCGGGAAATCAACAGAAATTTGAGGGTTTCAAGCCCGTCATGTTCAAGGTTCAGTAGCTTTTCGCTTTTAGGGTTGTCCAGTCTACAAAGGACAGCAGCACGTCGCAACTTACGGTGGACTTACTGTGGACTTTCGGTGGACTTTCTGTCATCCTTACTGTGGACTTTCTGTCATTCTGTGGACTTCCTGTCATTCTTACTGTGGAATTACGGTGGACATTCTGTCATTCATGTCTACTTGCACTCTGGAGCCTTTTAAGGACCTGAATTTCGCTTCTCAAAGAGCTAAGAAGCTTGCCTCCAAGCTCCATGTGCATTCTGTCAACTACGCTGCTACGCTTGTCCATATCAGACGTGCCCTCTCCAGTATCGTTAACAGCTCTCATAAGGAGCTGGTTTCTGGCCAGGCCTGCAACCCTCTTGATCCCCATCGAATTTTCTCCTTTCTATTGCTAGATAGTTGATCGGCACCCGGCACCAAAGTGGCTCCTTCTCCCTAATTATTGTAGGGGTCCTTAATTAATTGCAGGAGTCCTTAATTATTGTAGTGTCCTTAATTATTGTAGAAGTCCTTAATTATTGTAGGGGGTGGTTGCTTGCTGCCTGCATAATTTTCCCTTTTTTTCAAGCCCAAAAATTTATTGCTATCAACGATGTTAAGTATTAACAAATTTAGGATCGACCAGAAGCATATTTGCACAGTATATTTTTGGGGGATTCTGGCAACAGAATTTCTATACATACGGTCTTTTAGGCAGTTCATATACCATGATTGTGCCGTGATTGATGTTGATGAGCAGTTTATATAAATTACACACACACACACTCACACACACACACACACACACACACACACACACACACACACAGATACAGACACAGACACACACACACACACACACGTGTGCACAAACATGTATGCATGCGCTGCAGTGAAACCTGTGCCTCTGAAAGCAGTGCCCCCTGCACACCAGAGTCCCATCAGTCCCAAAATCTCAGCCGTCTCCACCATCAGCAGCATCAGCAGCAGCTCCAGTACCAGCTCAGCATCCAGCACCAACAACAGCAGCAGCAGCACGGCATCACCGGTCGTGCTAGCAGTTTGTTAGTGCGTGAGGCAGCCACTCGGCACAGGCGCGCTAAGTCGTCCACTCTTCAGGTGTGTGTGGGTGTGTGGTTCAAGGGCTGTTTTCAATTACATTGAGGGAAAGGTGTGTCAGCAAGCTTAAGGTAGTCCCTGTTTGCAATGTTAAGGGGTGTTAGTAAAGTAAGCTTAAGGGGTTTCAAGGTGTGTCAGCATTCTAGTAGGCTGTTGTAACCGACGCTGTGCATTGATGTTAAGGGAATGGGATAAAGTGGACAGACGCTCAATGACACTGATGAGTATAGGTGATAGGTGTTGGTGATGACACCTACAGCTGTTTTGTGTGCATGTGTGTGTGTATGTGGGTGTGGGTGTGGGTGTGGGTATATGGGTGTGGATAGAATTTGGGTGTGCATGTGTGTAGTAGTGTGTACATATGTGTAGTGGTGTGTGCATGTGTGGTGGATGCATGTGTGTAGTGGTGTGTGCATGTGTAGTGTGTGACTGTCAGCGTTGGGGAACAGAGCTGCAGAGGGGTCGTGAAGTGCTATCATGTTGGCATGGCAGAATTTGAGGGTCAGCATGTACCTGACACCTGACACCAAAGCAGAAATGTGTTGACCCGCATCCAAATCCTCCCTGAAATTGCAACCCCCACAAATTCACACTTGCAATGGCATCCTACACAAATACATGATTGTTTACATACATACAATACACACAACCCTCCCCACCCACCTACACCCACACCCACACCCACAGTCCAAGGACCTGGAGGCAGCACTCCAAACCGCGACAATGCCCTTCCCCCAACCCCAACGCAGACCCTTTTACTCTGTTCAAGTCCCTGGCCCCTCCAATAACCACACCACTTCCACCCCCACCACCACCTTGTCCCCGCTGCTGGCTTCAAACGCTAGAAACCCACATACCGGGAGTCCCGCCAGTGCTTCCGACCTTACCAATAGCCCCCTGCCGCGCACGCCTTACTCACCCCTGCACTTAGCCCCTGCGTGAGTTGTGGATGACTGTTATGTGTGTGCGTGTGTGCTTGTGCATGTTTGTGTGTGTATGCTGTGGTATTGGCACTTTTGAACACTTGGAGCCATTCTCTTCGACTGCATTTACACGCACATACATGTAGTCCACAGGCATACCTACTCGCATCTTTAAACACTTGGTGCACGCACACCTACACTTGCACACACATATGTAAGCACAAACACACACACAAATACACACAGCCCCTGGGACCCACAGAACCACGCTAGCCGCCGAGCTCCTGGTGGTCAACAGCATCATGCGAGCCGCCACCTCTCTCATTACCATAGATCTCACACCACCGAGCTACACACCAGCCCCCACTCCTTCACTACCACTGTCAGCCTGAACAACAAAATCAACAACAACAACAACAACAACAACAACAACAACAACAACAACAACAACAACAACAACAACAACAACAACAACAACAACAACAACGACTTTCACGCCAGCAGCAACAGCAACATGAACACTAACGGCCGCAGCAGCAATGCCTCTCCTTGTGCCCTCCCTCGCCAGCAGTGCCCCTTCCGCCCCCTGACTGTGCCGCCTTCACTGCAAGTCATTGCAAGCAGTGGCCTCCAGGAAATTGAAAGCAGCAGTGAGGGAGGGAGTGAAGAAGGGGTGAACAACAAAGAAGGGGCTAGTGAAAGGAGGGGGGGCAGTGCTACCTCACGTGCCTCCTTACCATACCCCAAGAGACCATCACTACTCAGGAGGTCGTGGGTCAGAGATGAAGCTTGCAGGCTTAAGCCGGGGGAAGGGTTGCGCGCTTCGAGACTCAGACGCGCATCATTACAGAGCGCAGGTGTGTGAGATTCCTGGTTGTAGCTAGCATATGGTACTTGTGTGTCTGTGACTGTTTATGTGTTGTTGGTCGCCATCATGCTTTGTTCGCGCGGAAGAATGCATGTCACGTACTTCTCCAGACCTGCGGATAGGTGGGAGGGCGCTATGGGTGCAGATGGTTCAGGTGCAGGAGGGGTTGAGTTTGATCTGATTAAGAAAAGGAAGATACGTGGAGCGGTAAGAAGTGGACCAGCAAAGCAAGAGGGGCGCTTGAGATGCATGTGGCATAGGTGCAGGGAGGGGGTGATTATGAGGTGATGATAATGAGGGGGTGGATTTGAGGTGGTAATAATGAGGCAGTTCTAGGAAGATACGAGGAGGTATCAGATGAAGATAAGCAAAGCGTGAGGGCCGCTTCGAGGGAGGTACGGGGTGTACAGGAGTGCAGCTGGCTGAGTATTGGTATGTGGTGATAATGAGGCGATTCTGGGATGAAAATAGCTAATAGCAAGATTATGATGAGCAGGGCGGGAGAAGCTCGCTGAGTGCAAGAAGGGTTGGTTGCCATAGGGCCTTGCACTGGTGTTGCCTGCCATGAGGGTACTAGATGCCTACCGCGGCTGTTTGCCAAGGTAGGGTCTGCAAAGGGTAGGGGTGTACAGGTTTTGAACCGAATATAATGATAAGCACGGATGTGTAAGGATGTGTGAGAATTCCTGTGAAGATGTGTACAGTAATGACACGTAATGATCAAGCCATTATTGATTACTACTTTGATGCGGTTTGACCCAAGCACTACAGTCATCCTTGTTATTCAGCCATGGATATAATGCATAGGGCTGGATGGATGTAACGTGTAGGGCTGGCCAGAACCGTATGTGCGCACCGTGCATGACCGTATATTTGGTCATTTCACTGCCAGAAACACTTTATATACACCAATATATGTATATAAATAATATATATTTTTTTATGTGTGTGTATATATATGTATATATATATGATTCTGGCCAACCCAGTTAATACATGCAGCCGTGTGGCTGCGGTTGTGGCAGGTAGTTGCATAAGGCACGCTAGCAAACATGGTGCTGCGTACTGTAGGTAAACACCTTGCGTACTGTACTTGTTTTGGCTTGCCCTCCCCAATCAATCAATTTCTGGACACCGCCCAACCCAGTTATGCCGCAGAAACAGGCAAATGTTTTCAAACTTGCCGTCTGCTACAGCATACAAAATTCATGAGCACTGCCCTTGACAAAAAGCGTTGATTGGTGGTGACGTTTTATACGGTATACAGTATGTACAGACAAGGCACAACATTCATCAGCAGTGAATGGCACCTTCCGACAGGAACCACATCCACACATATTAGTGCATGTGCGCCTTTGTACAGATGACAACGGGTGTACTGTGCCTTCCGAGGCTGCCCCTCAGCCCACCTCCCATTTGAGGCACTCACTGTCTGAAAAGATACCAGGAGACTTGTCCCAGTCAAGCGCCACAACTATGAACACGTCAAAGGTACCACCCATCTTTCGATTATACCTTGATTTCCAGGATAAAAATTGCATGGGTTGTTTGTGTACGCGTGTGCCTACGTATTTTGTAGGAAAAGGTGTGGGTGCCTTGTAGAAAGCCAGTTGCGATTTGATACTGTCAGCCAGCTTGCGTTGCTATTCTGTTTTAGCAACCGAAGCAAGGAGGAGTACGCGCTACATGTTATGTTTGGACAACACACACGAATTCACACACACACACCTGACATATGCACTTGCAGGGGCTAGAATTGAGCCTGTCGCTGCCGGCGGTCTCTGAACTGTCAAAGCCACAACATCCCCACGCTAGTTGGCCGCAGAACCCAGACTCAAATGCTCTGCTCTATAATCCCAGCACTGGTGCTTTCCAGAGCAGCAGTCCGCGTTGCGGTAGCAGCAGAACTCAGCTGAGTGGGGTCGCCAGTGCTGCGAGCTGGTCGGGGCTGCCGTGGGTGGATGTGGAGGCCTTGCAGGTAGGATTGAGCTAGCCACCGCTGCTCAAACACTTGCATTTCAGTGTAGTCTTCCAATGTTGTCACAGTCACTAGATGCATACAGTTGAAGGGATTGCGTACAGAAATCAAGAGGCCATCCGTCGATATATCTGGATTTTGCAGGCTGCGTTGCTTGCAAGCCACTGCAGATTTGAAAAATGACTGCAACTTTTGGCTTACAAAGTGTTTGGAGGAATTTGTCGACAAATTCTTCTGGGTCTGACATCGTGTGTGCAGGGCATGTTGGGACAGCCACACAGGGCCCCTTTCCGCTCCCGATCAGCAAACTCCGGTGAGTCGAGTGTGGAATATGGTTGTGCCAAAACTTGGCTTGACGTATGTGAGCGTCATTTAGTTTGCAACTGTTTTGAAAGGTGCCACTCCTGTATTCTCACTTCAGGGCTCAGGCCCGATTCATGCAAACCTGTGTGCACACTAAACCGGAAGCATAACTCATGAGCAATGATGCACCTCTGCATGCGCACGCACTAGTCGACAGAACAAGGCGTCGTTTGTTTTTTGATGCCCTGCACAATTGTCGGATGAAGCCGGCAACGATAGTGTAAGGTTACAGCGTCCTTTTTTTCCCTAGGTTGACACTGCAATCATGCGTCAGCGCGATATGCTGAGTTAACAACACATGCTTTGCACGTTTTTTACAGGCCTCCCAGGCAGTGTGGGCAGCAGGGATCGGTCGGATGGTGATGGCGGGCGAGCTGGTGGCTTACACAACTACGATGGCAATGGATTGTCTGCCGACACCACCCACTCTCCAAAACACAGTGTGAGCGCATCACAGTGGATGGGCTATGTGAGAGAGGAGGAAAGGAGAAGGGCAGGCGGGCAGCTGGTCAGCAGAGATGGCAGGTCTACGTCATTGCCTCAAAATAACGATATGGGTGCTTTGAAATCTTCCAAGGAAACGTCCAATATAGAGCCGAGGGAGAAGGCAAGGTCTTCCTACAACAGAGGTAGGCCCAATAGACAGCCAGTTAAAGGATTATTCCCCCCTCTCTCTCTCTCTCGCTCTCTCCCTCTCTCTCCCTCTCTCTCCCTCTCTCTCTCTCTCTCTCTCTCTCCCTCTCTCTCCCTCTCTCTCTCTCTCTCTCTCTCTCTCT
>Ga0307942_1000220_pt1 | contig 35766 bp, 39 predicted proteins | sample OrgLakmetagen175_FD_201846 | JGI IMG/M metagenome (GOLD analysis project Ga0307942, IMG submission 201846) | Saline water microbial communities from Organic Lake, Antarctica - #175 | ecosystem: Environmental > Aquatic > Non-marine Saline and Alkaline > Saline | place: Antarctica: Organic Lake... | reverse complement strand
AAGGAAGTGGGACCGGCAGTGTAAAAGGCCATAGTCTTTGTTTTGTCAGTGTTCAGCTCAAGCCCTTTGCGTTGTGTGTATCTGTAAAATCTGTCCAGCTGGGATTGCAAGTGGGTAGGAGAATTTTGATTTAAGCAGATGACTATGTTGCGGCCAATCAACGCGTTGCCCACGACCAGAGCTTGTTTTTTGCCCTTGGATTTGGGAACTTTTATTTCGCGATTTGTAATATAAAAAACTAGAAAATGCAGCTAAGTGGTCAGACCCGCTCATCGACCAGGCAGGCAGGGAATTCATCAACACCGTCTTCAAATGAACATCAGCAGCCAGCGAGGAGGAGGAGGGTGGCAGTCAGGGCGCAAGGCGATGGAGCTGACCCATTGATGCTGCGTGCCGTGCGAGGAGAGAAAGTAGAGCGGGCCCCGTGCTGGATGATGCGTCAAGCTGGCAGGTGATGAGGCTGCTTTTGGTCGCACCACACAAAAAAAGGAGCGCCAAAGGAGAGCGCTGTGCAAGCCATTTCAGCTGATGCAACATGCAAAGTCTTAAGCACACGCAGATTAAAAAAGGCATACAGCCATTGCAACACACACATATATGCGCAAGGAAGCGCATACACACGCACAAACACACACACACACACACACACACACACACACGCACGCACACACACACACACACACACACACACACGCACGCACGCATGCACACACACACACACGCACACACACACTCACACACGTATGGCCACACAATAATGTACGCACCCTGTAGCTATGTAGCGCAATGCAATGCATGTGTGCATGCGCACAACAGTAAACTAGTACGTTGCTTTATGTTGACCTAAGTTCTTGCATACATACTTATACATACACACATACATACACGTGGACAGACATGTACATCAACACGCACACACACACACACATACACTCACTCACACACATACACACACACACATACACACTCACACACAAACACACACACACACACACACACACGTACACACACACACAAACACACATACACACAGACACTCACTCACAGACACACACACACAAACACTCACTCACACTCACACGCACACAAGCACATACGCGTGCATTCACAAATACGCATGCACACACACACTACATACATACGCACACCCCCAAAAAACACACATTCACGTACACACACATACAGACACACATACACACACACCAGCACATAGGCGTGCATGCGCACGTACGCATGCACACACACACACACACACAAACACACACATGCACGTACACACACACGTACGGACACACACATATACACACACAAATACACACACTTAAACACGCAAACACACATATGAACACACACGACAAACCCAAACCCACCCAATTGAGCAGGTACCAGCACTCGTACCGTGAACTGGCAAAAAAACACCCCGGCTTCCGGGAGCGCTCTGAAACCACTGAGCTCATTGTGGAGATCTCTTTGCAGCCGTGGAGGTCCTTCAGGCCAGATGGCATCATTTTGTTCAGGTGTGAGGTTCTTAAGTCCCAAAGACATCATAATCATCATCACAATGTTCAGAGTGAGGCACTTGAAACGGGCTTGTGAAACCTGCGGAAAGGTACGGGCTATCAGTGGCATCAATCGAAGGATTTCAGATTCTTCTTCATTATTCATGAACCTCAGCTCAAACAGATAGACCAAGTGCTACTGAGCTGCTAGATGGGACCGTCCTGTTCATGCATGAGCGCTGATTGGCTTGATGAAACACAAAAAAGGAGAACGAGCGTGTTGTGCAGGTCGGGGGAAAAGAGGTTGCTGTCCTAAGCAGGCGCCCACTTTGGCCAGACAGGTGGCAACCAGCTGCCCATCCTTGCAGATAAAGGGGCGAACCGGCAATAATGTATCTTTGTACTACTCTGTTTTATTTCAATATGTTCCAAGTCGATTACAATCTTGTCTATTCCACTCAAATCCATCAATCTTGTCTATTCCACTCAATCTTGTCTATTCCACACAATCTTTTCTATTCCACTCAAATCCATCAGTGTTTCTATTAAGGTTTTTGGGTGTGTAGCCATTTGGCTGCACAGGGTGCTCTTGCTGAAAAAGAGTGTAGCCACTGGATATTTACCCCCCCAAAAAGCTGCCGAAATTTTGGCGTTTGTAATGTGAATGAAATCATGTATTCAAGTTTAAGATATTACTGGATACTGTAATAAATTGGTATATTCGTTGGACCCTTGCCCTTTGTCTCCCTCCCCCCCTAAGTCTCTACTCTGCGTCCTCGCTCTCATCAGTAATATCCAGTCTGGCTACAAGTACGGTTGACCAGATTTTGCCTTTTTGCAAGGGAAAAAGAGGTCCTGGGTTCAATTCCCGGTTGGAGCTGCATCTTTTGCTTTTCACCCTTTCTATCTTTAAAAATGCATTTAAGTTTAACATTGGAAACATGTAAGTCACAGCATTTTTTTTTTGGAAAAAAAGCCAATATGATCCTTAGCCGCAAAAAGTAGGCAATTTCCAGCCTTTTCTACCGTACCGTGTTTAACCGTATATATGGTCTGCTCGAACCGTACCATACCAAACCATACCATACCGTACCGTACACCACTGCATGAAACACGTATACGCACGCACACACACGCACACACACGCACGCACACACACAGATACACACACATGCATGCACAGTAGCATGCACACATGTCCACACACGTACATTCAAAACACTCCTGCAGCGACATCCTCACTCCCTTGCCCGCCATGGGCATTGCATTTGACATCGACGACAATAAGGGGCCTCTCATCGACAACCCTATCCAGAGCATGGAAGGCATCAAGAGGCTGCACAACCTGGAGTTGGAAAGGCTGGGCTTTGTGGGAGAGTGAGTGAGCCTCAGCATTTATTGACCGCCCGCCCCCAGTAGAATTTGATTTGTGGCTGCCAAGCCTGGAGTTGTAATGACTGGGCTTTGTGGGGTAGTGAGAGAACCCTACAGGTTTGGGCTAAAAGCGTTAATGGCCATTGCATGTAGGATGTTTGTAGTAGGAGAAATTTACCAGCATCCTTATGGAGAGTTCAAATGAGCTGATGTGATATATACAAATGAGCTGATGTGATTTAAATGAGCTGATGTGATATATTCAATTGTGGGTGGGCCGCTCCACAGGAAGAAATGCTTGATGTCCGGTGAACACTGCGTACACTGCTAAGATTGGCGCCACGATGCGTGTCCGTGCATACGTGTGTCTGTGTGTGTGCGTGTGTGTGTGTATGTGTAGGGTTGGCCCAAACCGTATATGGGATTTCCGTCTACGTATATATACGCCGTATAAACCGTATATATACGTTTTTTTCGTATAAACCGTATAAATTCCGTATATTTGAAATTTCGACCTTCTCAGAATTTCATTTTAGGGCGGTCATTTTGTAGCTCTTGAAGAGCTGTATAAACGTATCCAATTTAGTTGTGCCAAAAAATCAAAGGTTGGGAAGCTATGCTTGCCCAAAGAGGCCCAAACACACAGGCATACACGGTCACTGTCACGAGACCCCTCTTCTTCCCCCGCCCCATCAAATTACCCTGTTTGTGTATGCACACGTGTGTGTGTGTGTGTGTGTGTGTGTGTGTGTGTGAGTGTGTAAAGAGGTACATGCATGCATGCGTGTTGTTGTGCGTGCATTTGCGCGCGTGCATACACGCGTGTGCGTGCGCATGCTTACGTGTGCGTGTGCGTGTGCATGCTTCCGTGTGTGTGTGTGTGCGTGTGCATGCTTACATGTGCACAAATATGCGTGTGCGTGTACTTGCTTATGGTTGTATGCATGCGCGCGTGCATGCACACGTGTTCGTGCGCATGCTTACGTGTGCGTGTGTGTGCATGGCTACATGTGTGTGTGCGTGTGCTTGCTTACGTGTGCGCGAATATGCGTGTGCGCGTGCTTGTTTATGGTTGTATGTATGCGTGGGTGCGTGTATGAGCGTATACATTTGCGTGCGTGCTGAGTTGTGTACATGCATGCGTGTATGTGTGCGTGCCCATACATGTGTAAATGCGCGTGCATGTATCTTTTCGCACGTACGTGTGTTTTTGTGTGTGCATCTGTGCACACAGGTTTGCGTGCATGTATGTGTGCGCTTGCAGGGGTGCGTGAATGCAGATGTGCGCGCATGCGGGGGTGGGTGCATGCACATATGCGTGAAGAGTGTGCGTGTGTCGTTTCTGGTCCTGCGTCATCTCCGCCCTGGAAACCTTTAGTGGGGTTGGCTTGCATGCACTGCTAAAACTCAAACTCTGGTGCCCCTGGTGCTGCTGCTTCTGAACCCCTTGCTGTTGAACCACTGGCTGCTGTTGGACCATCACGGATTCCCTTCAACGAGGGACACGGCTGTTCAATACCACAAAAACAATTGTTAAATATTCCCGGATGCAAGGCTTTGGATTTTTGTGGTCTCGAAGGCCAGTGGAAGGTCACTTTTCGACCACTCATTCAGACCGTATATATACGTATTATACGGCGTATATATACGCCGGCTAAAGTTCATATACGGTGTATACGAATACGGGTACGGAGAAAATTTATTTATACATACGTATATATACGGCGTATATATACATATACGGTTTGGGCCAACCCTATGTATGTGTGTGTATGTGTGTGTGTGTGTGTGCCGCTCCACAGGAACAAATGCTTGATGTCCGGTGAACACTGCGTACACTGCTAAGATTGGCGCCGCGATGCGTGTCCGTGCATACGTGTGTGTGTGTGTGCGTGTGTGTATGTGTGTGTGTGCTTGTGTGCGTGTTTGTGTGCGTGTGAGTGTGTAAATCTACTCTCGCATGCGCTGCGACCTTTATGACACACCAATGGAGCGGCAACCGTTGCCAAGATCTAGATATCGACGTATCTATGGGTGTGATATGAGTGATCCTGGTGGCTCAGATAAGCCTTACGTAGGGTTGGCCAGAACCGTATATATACACCGTATATGACCGTGTATTTGGTGATTTCCCTGCCAAAAATACCGTATATACACCGTATACATATGGTCCTGGCCAACCCTAGCCTTACGTCATACAAAGGTCCCCTCCATGTCAACACCATGTACCAGGACAGAAACTGTCTTTTATCAGAGAATGTGAAGGGGCCAACTATTTACCGGATTGTGTCCCTGTATATGCTCACATGCTGCACACAACGTGGCCAACTAAAGATGCTTACTCCCTCCTCTGTAGTGTGCGTCGCTGAGCCTGCACTGTGTGTGTCTGTCTGTGTGTGTATGTGTGCTCTTCAACTGAGCTGCTGCTGTGTGCAGAAGTGTGTGTGTGTGTGCCTTTGTGGTGTGAGTAACGACCCTCGTGCCTCTACAGCCTCTGTGTTATTTTGTGGTGTGAGTGAGTGACAAGCCTCGTGCTTCTACAGCCTCTGTGTTATGTTTTTGGTGCTGGCAAGAACCATATATATACGGTGTATGTACGGTATTTTTGGCAGGAAATTCACCAAATATACGGTCATATACGGTGTATACATACGGTCCTGGCCAACCCTAGTTATGTTTTTGGTGCTGGCAAGAACCACATACGCTTACGTTGTACGTACGGAATACCTAGCAGGGAGGCTTGTGGGCATGCGGTCGTATGTGGTGTAAGTGGTTGGTTCTGCATGAGCCACGGAATCAAATTGTGCAAGGCTGCCTTGCAAGACAACTGTGTGTGTGTCTGTTTGTGTGGGGGGGTGGGGGGGGGGAGGGATTCTCGGGTCACGAAAAAGGGAGCGGAGCATGTAACCTTTCTCTACTTTGCAGTCTTTGGGACAAGAAATACTTTTTGCAGTCTGTGGTACAAGAAAACAATTCATCTAAGAGGCTCAGGAGCAGGGGCGGCTAGACTTAGTGGTTGGGGGAGAGTGGATTCTGCACACATACACTTTTTTTTTGCGCATACCTTTGAGGCTCTTAAGCAGTGCTAGCTTTGACAGCACTCCATTGAGGGAGCCCTAGCACGAGCTGTGTGCGTGTGTTAATGTGTGAGGGGAAGCAGTTAATGATTTGATCAGTCCTCTGTGTGTGAACTTGACCGTGCAGGGAAAAATCAAAAGCTGTTCTTGGACATACTACAGAATAGCATGACGTTTCATGGGTCTCTTGCCCGGGATCTCAGGACGCTCGTCCTTGTTCCTGTCCTTATGTCCTTATGCACCAATGCGAGCTTGAGCCTTATTTTCCCATGCGACCTTAGTTTTCCATTTTGGCCCCTGTTCTTGTTCCTGTTTTCATACACTAATGCGAGCTGGGGCCTTCTTTGCCAATGTGATCTTAGATTTCCTTTTCGGCCCCTGTTCTTGTTCCTGTTTTCATGCACCAATGCGAGCTTGAGCCTTCTTTGCCCATGCGACCTTAGCTTTTCCATTTTGGCCCCTGTTTTTGTTCCTGTTTTCATGCACCAATGCGAGCTTGAGCCTTCTTTGCCCATGCGACCTTAGTTTTCCATTTTGGCCCCTGTTTTTGTTCCTGTCCTTATGCACTAATGTAAGAGTGAGTTTTCTTTTCTCATGCGACCTTGGTTTTCCTTTTCGGCCCCTGTTCTTGTTCCTGTTTTCATGCACCAATGCGAGCTTGAGCCTTCTTTGCCTATGCGACATCAGCTTTCCTTTTCGGCCCCTGTTCTTGTTCCTGTTTTCATACACTAATGCGAGCTGGGGCCTTCTTTGCCCATGCGACCTTAGCTTTCCTTTTCAGCCCCTGTTATTGTTTTTGTCCTTATGCACCAATGCGAGCTGGGGCATCATTTGTGCAGGTTACATTGTTTCCGATTACAGAACAAAGTGGGTAACTAACCCGGTCATGCTTGAGATGCACACTTGCACAAATAACGACGCGATTGGTGGTTTTTTTTGCAGTGCGCTTGGCCAGTTGTGGCATGCACAAATAACGACGCGACTGGTGGTTTTCTTTGCAGTGCGCTTGGCCAGTTGCAGCATGAAGTGGGCAACCAAGCTGCCGTGCTTGGCTTTGTGGGGTCACCATGGACTTTGGCCACGTACATCGTGGAGGGTCAAAGCAGCAACATGTGAGTAGGCATGTGTGCTGTGTGTTTCGGGATTACATGTGTGTACGTGTTTGTGTGTGTATGTGTGTGTGTGTGTGCGCTAGAGTGTTGTGGAATGGCTCCGTGTAGCTTTGGCCACGTACATTGTGGAGGGTCAAAGCAGCAACATGTGAATATGTTCTGTGTGTTCTGTGTGTTTTGGGATTACATGTGTGTACTTGTTTGTGTGTGTGTATGTGTGTGTGCGCTTGAGTATTGTGGAATGACTCCGTGTAGCTTTGGCCACGTAGATTGTGGAGGGTCAAAGCAGAAACATGTGAGTATACATACGTGCAATGTGTTGTGGGATTGCGTGTGTTTGTGTGTGTGTGTATGTGTGTGTGTGTGCGCTTGAGTATTGTGGAATGACTCCGTGTAGCTTTGGCCATGTACATTGTGGAGGGTCAAAGCAGCAACTTGTGAGTATGCATGCGAGCTGTGTGTTGTGGGATTGCTTGTGTGTGTGTGTGCGCTTGAGTATTGTGGAATGACTCCGTGTAGCTTTGGCCACGTAGATTGTGGAGGGTCAAAGCAGCAACAGGGGGGTGTGCTTGCGTGCTGTGTGTTGTGGGGTTGCGTGTGTTTGTGTGTGTGTGCACGCTTGAGTATTGTGGAATGAATCTGTGTAGCTTTGGCCACGTACATTGCGGAGTGTCAAAGCAGCAGCTTGGGAGCGCGTGCGTTTGTCAGTTGCGTGTACGTGACGAGGAACGCCGCATGCTTGTAAACGTTTGCAACATCTATCAGTATATGTGTAAGAAGATAAGGGAAGGTTACATCGCTATATACGCCTCAGGGGGCATATGAGCAGAAGCTTGAAAGCAAGTAGGGTGTGATCCTGCGGATCACAAAAAATGATATGCCTCAGGGGGCATATGAGCAGAAGCTTGAAAACAAGTAGGGTGTGATCCTGCGGATCACAAAAAATGGGGCGGAGCCTGCGCCGCAACCTGCATTGAAGTTGTACCTAATGTAGTGAGAGCAATTCAGGGGGGGCTGCACTCCCTCTGCACCCCACTGCTCCTGTTCAACCTGAGCAGCCTGGTCTTTGCAATGAAGAGCGGCACCCAAATGAGTTAGACAATTCAGGGGGGGCTGCGTTCCCCCTGCACCCCCCCACTCTTGCGTTTGCACAATCCCTATCATACCATTCCGCGTCTGAAGCTGTTTGATTGCCAATGGTGTGTAAGACCTCCGATATATATATTCCTCAACAGCTGTGTGCTCACGGGTGAGCGAGCAATTCAGGGTGGCTGCAATCCTTCTTCTGCTCTGGGCTGAACGCCTGAGTTCCATACGGTTGTTCAAAGCCACCACCTCTGGCTGAGCTGCTGCTTCCTGTGCCTGTTGAGTGGCATTGCCAGGCTGAGACTGTTGCTCCAAGTGCTGTGCCAAGTGCTGGACGCGGGTCCTCTCCCGGGCCCTCGCTTGCCTGTCATCCCGAGTGCTGTGAAGCTGCTGCCGTCTCTGCTCTGCTGCTGCAAGGGATCAGTCGGTCTTGGTTGTAAACCACACTCAACGACACCACTGCTGAAGGGCTAAGAATATAAAGAATATGATGGGAAACATTCTAAATATATGATAAATACACCCAATTGCATCCTGGGGGGAACAAAGACACGTGACCCCAAAGGGGTCGCGCGTGGAGGAGGGTTTGACCGGGGTGTTCCGGAATCAGCGCAAAATTAGCTTTTGTTTCATGCAATTTCTACACTAAAAGATTGCCTGGTTGGCTCAACGCTCTATTGTTATGCCACGATGCGGGGTGAACATAAAGGGACTACGCCCAGGGGGGCTCCGCCCCAAAAAGCCCGTAACCAAACCTAGCTAGACAAATGGGGAAACACCTAAGAGAAACAAGAGAAAGAGATGGAATGATAGAAGGAAAGTTAAGAAGAAGAAATCGAGCAAATTTTTATAATAATCGATAACACACACGACGCTTGCTAATTTTCTTTAATTTTTCTTTGATTTCATTGCAGCTACAAGACCATCAAGACCACGTGCTACAGCGCACCTGATGTGCTGCTTTTCAATGCAACACACACGACACTTGATATCCTTCTTTGATGTTTCTCTGATTTCATTGCAGCTACAAGACCATCAAGACCATGTGCTACAGCGCACCTGACGTGCTGCTTTTTAATGACAACACACACGTCGTTTGATATCCTTTTTCTTTGATTTCATTGCAGCTACAAGACCATCAAGACCATGTGCTACAGCGCACCTGACGTGCTGCTTTTCAATGACAACATACACGTCGTTTGATATCCTTCTTCTTTGATTTCATTGCAGCTACAAGACCATCAAGACCATGTGCTACAGCGCACCTGACGTGCTGCTTTTTAATGCAACACACACGACACTTGCTAACCTTCTTTGATTCTTCCTTAAATTCATTGCAGCTACAAGACCATCAAGACCATGTGCTACAGCGCACCTGACGTGCTGCATGCCCTGTTGAGCCATTTGGCAGAACAGACAGCCACGTACGTCAAGTTCCAGATTGACTCAGGGGCGCAGTGTATGCAGGTGCGCAATGAATGGTGTATGACTAGGGTTGGCCAAAACCGTATGTGTACACCGTATATGGCCGTATGTACGGGGATTTCTCTGCTGAAAACACCGTATATACACCGTACATACGTATGTATGTATGGTTCTGGCCAACCCCATGTATGGTTTTGGCCAACCCTATGAATGACGCAGCTTCGCGATGCGCAAGTAAACGTCCTGAATGACGGAGATGGCATGAATTGGGTACGATTTCAGTTTGGTGGTATTTCGTAGAATTCAGCTAGGATTTATTTTCAGATCAGCTCAGGTGAGAGTTTGGTGGTGTTTTGTAGAATTCAGCTAAGGTTTATTTTCAGATCAACTCAGGTGAGAGTTTGGTGGTGTTTTGTAGAATTCAGCTAGGGGAAGCATGTGAATGAGTTCAAGGGCCGATGTACGACTCAAGCAGCAGTTTGTGCAGTCTTCTGTGCAGTCGCAAAGCTGCTGTTCCCTAGAATAAGCATTTGTGCAGTCTTCTGTGCACGCGCAAAGCTGCTGTTCCCTAGATTAGGCATTTATGCAGTCTTCTGTGCATTCGCAAAGCTGCTGCTCCCTCAATTAAGACTTCGTGCAGTGTTCTGTGCATGCGCAAAGCTGCTGCTCCTCGATTAAGACTTTATGCAGTCTTCTGTGTGCACAAAGCTGCTGCTCCCTCGGTTAAGACTTTATGCAGTCTTCTGTGCAATCGCAAAGCTGCTGCTCCCTCGATTAAGACTTTATGTAGTCTTCTGTGCATGCGCGAAGCTGCTGTTCCCTACATTTAAGCATTTATGCAGTCTTCTGTGCATGCGCAAAGCTGCTGCTCCCTAGGTTAAGCATTTGTGCTGTCTTCTGTGTGCACAAAGCTGCTGCTCCCTCGATTAAGACTTGATGTAGTCTTCTGTGCATGCGCAAAGCTGCTGTTCCCTAGATTAAGCATTATAAGCGTTAAATGTAGGGTTGGCCAGAACCAAATATACGGTTTATATACAGTATTTTTGGCAGGGAAATCACCAAATATACGGCCATATACGGTATATATATACGGTTCTGGCCAACCCTAGTTGAATGTTGTTACGGATTGAGGCTGTGCCTCTAACGCACACCGTATCTGAAGCACATCACCCACAGCTCTTTGCTTGATTTGTGTCCTGATGTCAGATCTTTTAACCCTCGTAAAAGGACAGCTACCTCCCCCAGTGGCTAGTACAGAAAGCGTCGTACCTGACATACACACACATCAACGAACTAAACACAACATTTCTTTGCTTCCCCATAAATGCAGATTTGCGTCGTTCCCGAAACACACATCAACAAACTATACACAACATTTCTTTGCAAATCCAAACCTGCAGGTCTGCGTCGTTCCTGACACACACACACACACACACACACACACACACACACACACACACACGCACGCACGCACACGCACACCAACAAACTTAACACAACATTCCTTTGCAACCCCAAACCCGCAGATCTTTGATTCCTGGGGCGGGCAGCTTCCCCCCCATGAGTGGGACAGGTGGTCAGGGCCGTACTTGAGGCACATAGTACAATCCGTGAAGGCCTCCCACCCCCACGTCCCCCTGACAGTGTATGCAAATGGCAGCGGGGGGCTGCTAGAGCGCTTGAAGTCCACGGGTGCTGACGTGGTGTGTGGTGTGATGGCGTGTTGTGTGTGTATGTGTGTGTGCTGGTGGTGTGTGGTGTGGTGTGATGGCGTGGTGGTATGCGGTGGTGTGTGGTGTGATGGCGTTATGGTATGCGGTGGTGTGTGTGCTGGTGGTGTGTGTGTGCTGGTGGTGTGCTGGATTGCGTGGTGTGTATGATGGTGGTGTGGTGTGATGACGTGGTGTGATGGAGGTATGTGGTGTGATGGCGTGTTGTGTGTGTGTGCTGGTAGTGTGTGGTGTGGTGGGTGGTGTGATGGCATGGTGGTATGCGGTGGTGGGTGTGCTGGTGGTGGGTGGTGTGGTGGGTGGTGGTATGCGGTGGTGTGTGTGTGCTGGTGGTGGGTGGTGTGGTGGGTGGTGTGATGGCGTGGTATTATGCGGTGGTGTGTGTACTGGTGGTGTGTGATGCGGTGGCGTGGTGTGATGCATGAGCACAATGTGCCCTGCACTCATGCTGAAGGGTTGATGTTTGGTGTGGACTGAATTGTCCATTTTAAATTGGTGTGGGCTCAGTTGCGCATGAATTAGGTGTGCGCTGAAGTGTTGCAGTTTGGCGTGCGCTGAGCGTCTTTTAAATCTTGTGTGGGCTAAGCTGCGCATGAAGTAGGTGTGCGCTGAAGTGTTGCAGTTTGGTGTGCACTGAGCGTCCTTAGGCTAAGTTGCGCATGAAGCAGGTTTGCACTGGAGTGCTGCAGTTTGGCGTGCACTGAACGTTCTTTAAATCTTGGTGTGGACTAAGTTGCGCATGAGCTAGCTGCACTGAAGTGTTGCAGTATGGTGTGCACGATGGAGGTGTGCCTCAGGTGAAGCAATGGCATTTGCCCGCGCACATGACATGATTGGTGTGTGAGTGTGTGTGTGTCTCCACAACCAGTACAGGACATATGTGCTTCCCACGCACGTGACATGAATGGTGTGTGTGTGTGTGAGTGTGTGTGTCTCCACAACCAGTACAGGACATATGTGCTTCCCACGCACGTGACATGAATGGTGTGTGTGTGTGAGTGTGTGTGTGTCCACAACCAGTACACGACATATGTGTTTCTCACGCACGTGAAATGAATGGTGTGTGTGAGTGTGTGTGTGAGTCCACTACCAGTACAGGACATGTGCTTCCCACGCACGTGACATGAATGGTGTGTGAGTTTGTGTGTGTGCGTGTGTGTCCACTACCAGTACAGGACATATGTGCTTCCCACGCACGTGGCATGAATGGTGTGTGTGAGTGTGTGTGTCCACTACCAGTGTAGGACACATGTGCTTCCCACGCACGTGACGTGAATGGTGTGTGTGTGTGTGTGAGTGTGTTTGTGTGTGTCCACAACCAGTACAGGACATATGTGCTTCCCACGCACGTGAAATGAATGGTGTGTGTGTGTGTGAGTGTGTGTGTGTGTGCCCACAACCAGTACAGGACATATGTGCTTCCCACGTACGTGACATGAATGGTGTGTGTGAATGTGTGTGTGTGCGTGTGTACCCACTTCCAGTATAGGATAAGTGTGTTTGATAGCAGACAGGTGCAATATACAAGGAGTATGTTGGAGATGAAATCCATTGTATACACTTGCACTTGCATTCATTCACACACAGGCACATTCATATTTTACAAACTGAATGTGTGGTCCGCAAACGCAGACTTCAGCACATTCAAACATAAATACATACATTCATACATATACACATGCATACGTGCGACGCATGCAAACATAATACATGCATGCATACATATACACATGCATACACGCACAGATGCATGCACACACATACACATACAAACACGCACAAGCACAAATGCACTGCAGATTGGCGTTGACTGGACCACAGACATAGGGGACGTGAGGACGCGGCTAGGCCACGATATAGCGCTGCAAGGCAACATTGACCCCACACTGCTGTTCGCTTCACAGGTGCGTGTGTGTGTGCGCGTGTGTGTGTGTGTGCGTGTGCACGTGTGTTCCTGTACATAAGTGTGTGTGCGCGCGTGTGTGTGTGAGCGTGTGCACGCGTGTCCCTGTACAAAAGTGTGTGTGTGAGGGGATGTGGGGAAATGCGTGTACATAGCTTGTGAGTGTACATAGCCTGTGGTAGGAGCTGGGAAGGTAGGTAGGTAGGTGGTTAGGTAGGTGTGTGTTTCTGCTTTTGTGAACTCCTTACAAACTTCAGCTGGTGCCCGACCCTGTGTGAACATTTGTTCTCCTTCTTCCGAAGCGCACTTCATTGCATGTAGATTGCCGTCGAACAAGGCGTGTGGGAACTCCTGCTCGAAACAGAGTTTGCGTGCAAGTTGTTTACTCTGGCTTCCAAAGTGCGCTTCGTTCATGTATGTTATCTTTCGTGCATGTTCGTTGCATGTCATGCATGTTTGCTGCATGTTCGTTGCATGTCATCGTTTGTGCATGTATCTCATCGTTTGTGCATGTCATGGTTCGTGCATGTATGTCATCGCTCGTGCATGTTCATTGCATGTCATGCATGTTCGTTGCATGTCATATTTTGTGCATGTATGTCATTGCTAGTGCATGTTCGTTGCATGTTCGTTGCATGTTTGTTGCATGTCATATTTTGTGCATGTATGTCCTTGCTAGTGCATGTTTGTTGCATGCCATGCATGTTCGTTGCATGTCATCGTTTGTGCATGTATGTCCTTGCTAGTGCATGTTCGTTGCATGTCATGGTTCGTACATGTATCTCATCGCTTGTGCATGTTTGTTGCATGTCATGCATGTTTGTTGCATGTATGTCATTGCTAGTGCATGTTCGTTGCATGTTTGTTGCATGTCATAATTCGTGCATGTATGTCATCGCTCGTGCATGTTCTTTGCATGTCATGCATGTTTGTTGCATGTTCGTTGCATGTAATGCATGTTCGTTGCATGTCATCGTTTGTGCATGTCATGGTTCGTGCATGTATGTCATCGCTCGTGCATGTTCGTTGCATGTCATGCATGTTTGTTGCATGTCATATTTTGTGCATGTATGTCATTGCTAGTGCATGTTTGTTGTATGTCATTGTTCGTGCGCGTATGTAATCGCTGGGTGAGACTTGTGGGAATGCTCGCTATAAAATGTTTCAGCTCTTGTGAGCTTGCTTGTTGTAAAAGACAAGGTTTGTCATGTGCAGGCTGCCACTGAGCAAAGACTGCAAGAGTGCCTATACTCAAAGACCCTGCATCTGAAGAGCTGCTCACAGCCACTCTGCACTCTGCACGTCTCGCTTGTGAGAAGCCGTTGAGCGAGGCGTGCGAGACCCTGCATCTGAAGAGCTGCTCAACCATTCTGCATTTGAAGAGCTGCATCTGAAAAGCTGCATCCGAAGAGCTGCATCTGAAGAGCTGCTCACAGCCACTCTGCACGTCTCGCTTGTGAGAAGCCGTTGAGCGAGGCGTGCGAGACCCTGCATCTGAAGAGCTGCTCAACCATTCTGCATTTGAAGAGCTGCATCTGAAAAGCTGCATCTGAAGAGCTGCATCTGAAGAGCTGCTCACAGCCACTCTGCACGTCTCGCTTGTGAGAAGCCGTTAAGCGAGGCGTGCGAGAACACCTGTGCAGGGCAGGCTGACAATCTTATTTTTCCTGTCAAAATTGGTGGTGATTTTGTGTGCAGGATGCCATTGAGCAAGGCGCGCGAGAATGCCTGCGCCAGGCAGCTGAATAGCTGAATCATGTACAGTTGGCTACAAAAAGGATAGCGGTGTATCTTTGTGTGCAGGATGCCATTGAGCAAGGCGCGCGAGAATGCCTGCGCCAGGCAGCTGAACAGCTAAATCATGTACAGTTGGCTACAAAAAGGATAGCGGTGCATGTTTTGTGTGCAGGATGCAATTGAGCAAGGCGCGCGAGAATGCCTGTGTCAGGCATATAAAACAAACATATTATGTTTTGTGTGCAGGATGCCATCGAGCAAGGCGTGCGAGAATGCCTGCGCAAGGCAGGTCCCAGCCGTCACGTGTTAAACCTAGGCCACGGAGTGCTGGTGAGTGAATGAGAACGTCATGCGCAACGTCCTATTTGCCCATGAGAACGTCATGCGCAAATGAGAAATGCATGCTTGAACTAGGTACCTTGGTGAGTGAATGGAACATTGCATGCTTGAATTAGATACCTTACTTAGTAGCAAACAGCGTACGAGTACGAGTACAGCACATAGGCACATGCACGCAAACGCACGCCACGTCCTATTCGCGCACATACCGTTGGTTCACGATCACTTCGGGACCACACATCTTAAAATTAATTAAATTTTCTATTTTAGTTCGTGAGGGGGTCTGGGGATTACGAATCCAGTTCGGGCAGGTCCTGTCGGGAGTAAATTAGTTGATTCGAGAGCCCCCCACTGTTTCTGCTGCTGCTGCTGCTGCTGCTGCTGCTGTGCAGGCTGATGGGCAGACTGCCCATTGGCTGCATGGGGAGAACCACAGCTGAGTGCTTGCATGTGTGCTTCCCTCAATCAGAGAAGCAACCCTCTCTTACCCACTTGCCATCTTCACTAGCTCTGTGTGGATGCCCCAAAGGAAGGGCCTGAAGGGCCTTTTAGAGGAGGAGGCTTGTTCTTGGAGCAGCAAGCATGTACGCCCCACGGGCCTCTTCACAGCCGCGCCCCTTGCCTATGCCTCTGCCAGCTCCCTGAGCTGCCTCTCCCTCTGCAGCTTCTCATAATCCCTCTGCTGAACGGCCAGCCTCTCAGCTGGGGACAGGGGCTCCAAGAACGGGTCAGGGGTTCACAACCAGGGCACGCTAGGAGCTCAAATTCAAATGCATTCTCAAAGCCACCTAAAGTAATTAAAATTATCACTTCGAATTCAATTCAGAGAGGGCCCTGAGAAAAAAAAAATCGTTTTTATGCCAACTGTACCTTTCTTAACTCACCCCAGGTAAATAACGTCTTTTGCCCTCCGGCGTGACATCCGCATCGTAAAATATATATTTATTCAGAGGTTCCGGAGTTTCCGGGGTTTGACGAAAATAATTTGGTGGCTGAATAGCGATGAGCAGAGAAGGCCCCGCCCCCGCCCCAGCCCCAGCCTTAGCACCTGCAGCACCAGCTCTAGCACCTGCCCCAGCACCTGGAGCACCTGCCCCAGCTGCAGCACGACATACATGCGCACGCACACACGCGCATGTGCACGCATACTCACACACGCACTCGCACTGCCTGGGCTGAATGCCCACCGGGGTTGGTGCAGGGAAGGCTAAAATAATTGATTACAGGCTCCGGGGTTACCTTAAATATTTTTGAAACTTGGGCATCGGGGTGAGTTGGGTAAGATACGGAATTTAATTTCCGAAGTGATTGTGAACCTACGGTATACGCAAACAGCATACGAGAGCAAGAACAGCACATAGGCACATGCACACAAACACACGCCACGTCCTGTTTGCGCATATATATGCAAACAGTATGTGTGTGCATATACGCAAACAGCATGCAATTACGATTTACAGGCACACAGACATACACACACACGCCACGTCCTGTTTGCGCAGGTGGGCACGCCAGAGGAGAATGTGGCGCACATGTTCAACCTGTCGAAACAGATCAAGTATGCAGACACACTGCAACACGCATAAGACTGGACCGCGGATTCACGGAGCGTTGCTTGTTTTTGTTATGTCCTTAACGTTGGCAGCAATGAGGTTTGAGGAACTGGTATTTGAGTGCGCCTTCCCCCCTTGACCTCGCTAGATTTGTTAGAACTACCAGCATAGTCTTTTCTTCTCGGTTCTGAGGGCCTTTTCCCTTTCAGACTTTGATCTGTTCTTAAGCTATTCCGGGTGATTGTATTAACTCATGGCAAAGCATTCCCTTGCCGCAACCCCCCATAGTTGGCGTTTTGTTTTCTTTTCTCCTTCCAAGCACAAAGCATTGAAGTACCACCAGGGTTACCAGTATATCTGCCCTTCAATTTTTTTGGCAAGGTAGGTGGCCGTTTTTGTATGCCCATACCGCATATGGTATATCTCTCTTCCAAACACAGGTCTGTGCCTACGTGCTGAGGACGCTCATTGAAATGTTGGCCTAGCTGCCCCCAGCTCTAAGCTTTTGACTTGAATTTTCTTATTGTTTGCACTCACCTCGAGTGATCAAACAGCTGAAAGAAATTGTTGCAGGTGTTGCAGCTTAGTTGTTTTGTGGTGGTGCTTCCTATAATCAGCAGCCGCATTTCAACCGAGCCAGGAGATTCCTGACGCACTTGTTGAATTTCCTCGCAACCATTCGCATAATGAAGATTCTAAGGTAAGGTAAGGTAAGGTTACATCGCTATATATGAAGATTCTAAACATGCAAAACTTGCATTTTACATTGTGAGATTATTATGGGTGAGCTGTAAGGGACCCCATCAGGGGCACCGTTGTGGAGTTGCGTCCCTCAAAAGTGGACGCGCTGTATATTAGGAACTAGCAGGCAGGCGGCGACAAACCGCCCCCCACACTATAACCATCCTGCTAGGGTCTGGGAGCAACAGGCACCATATACCGCAGCCACACAAGAAACCCACTCCTCAGCCTTGAGTTACTAATCTGCATGCTACAGAGTTTACAGAGTAAGCCGTCAGTCAAAGCGTGCGGCTGCTAGCCTGCGTAAACAAACGTGTAAAACTGTGAAAATTGTTGCTGTAGCTCCTCCAGACTTGTAGCATCTACACAAAAAAAAATTTGAAAGGGGAAAAAGGCACAACGCATTGCAGCACTGAATAAAATAACCCTAAGCATCTACCAGGACCAACCGACCGCAATAAATCAAAGAGGGGGAATATCTGTGAGTTTTGGGCACATAAACAACATGGATTGTCACACTGATAATACCTAACCGACCCACATTAAAGCAAAAAGGGGGGTTCATCTGTGTGTCGGGTTTATGAACTTCATGTTGCTGAACATCTGTCACACTGATAATACCAAGAATGAGGGAGGCAAATAACATTATATAAACTCATGAGGAGCAGCACATGCACAACGAGAGTGTCTGGAACATCAATCATGGTCTGGTTCATCACTCTTTTGCTGCGGGCCCTGCTGCTAATGAACTCTTACATTGGCAGTGACATATCATGTGACAGAGCAGTTAGTTGGTTGACAGTAGAGAGTTTCTGTATGTCTTGTCCAATAATCTGGATGTGCCAGTCTTATTGATAACCTTTATCTTCTGGATTTGATTGTTTTGGTAATCAATCGACAAATGTGAGCATTTTAAGAGGTACCATTAGAGGGGATCCTTAAGAGGCTCTGTACAGTGTAAGGCCTCTGATTCTAGTTATTGTTCTAGTCATATTAAGAATGTGTAACACGATGAGACCGAGAATGTCTGAGTAAACGGTCCCAGCTCCGGGAAGGGACAGTGGTGTGGCAGCCAACCAAAGATGAGTAGCGCTCACGCACACGAGTATGAGCACAAAGCGCACAGGCGTGGATTTCTTGGTTTGAAGGCGCCTCAAATCATCAATGAGACTGTGGAGACTTTCGTATGCCCCGCACCATTTGAAGCATTGCATTGCAGAGACTCAGAGGAACACGCTGCGCAGCAAAGACCGATGATATAGGCTGAGAAGATGAGCCGTGACGAGGGCATACAGAGAGCTCAGAGGGAGGGAAGAGCCGTGCTTGCTTACCATGGAGCACACAGAGAGCTTGGGAAGCAGAGGATCAGTGTTGTCGCGTACGGTACGGTACGGTATGGTACGGTACGTACGATACGAGAGCTGCAGATCATACTATTTTCAAACTTTTAAATTCATTCAGCAAGCCTTTCATGCATGCCTCCTTCAAAAATGCAGCTCAAAACAACCTTAAACTAAGAGTTGAGTGTCCCTCCCTGTAGGCACTTTTCAGCAGCCCAATGCACACCATGCCAATTCAAAATGGTCCGTTCCTGCCCAAAATTTCTCAAAAATAATATTAGAAACAGCATTGGTAATGAAAGTGCCCTCGCAAACTCCGAAAAGCACGATCCCCCTCTCCGAAAATTTTATTTTAGATTGTACCATACGTACCGTACCGTACTATAGTACGACGAACGATGTGGGTCCGTACGTGCGTACGCGACAACACTGCAGAGGATGGTCAGTCAGAAGAGACATGTCACTTGTAAAATGCACTTCTCATTGGGCTGGTCCCGCCTTCAAAGGGCAGCCTGCCTTGTATGTTAGATGTTTGGTGGCTGGTTCCGCCTCTTAAGGTCAGCCTTGCGTTTCTGTAGTTTAATTGGCTGCCACCGCCTATCCTTCCCAGAGCATTTTGATATGAATTTGAAATATATAAATACACATTTGGCAGGGCAATCTGTCCAATTTCCTGCACAAGCACTAAGGCCTCAGGCCTCACTGGGCAAAGACAAGTCGGATTCTCGTGATCCACCTGTGTTTTATGGCAAGTCCACCATGAACGACCTGCCTGCATTTAAGCACTACTTGTCCACTTGTTATCACCGTAAGAGAGCTACCACAAAGCTCACGCCTGCCAATTTTTTCCAGCTCATCAGCAGTGCATTTCCATTTCGTTCAGCTGCACAAGTTTGGTTAGAAGACGCCTGCACAAGCATTGAAGAGGCAGCTGCACAGCCGGACAAGGCAGATGCACTGCTCATTTGCTCATTTGCACACTGAAAGCACTATCTGCAGAGTTTGATCACATCTCAGGTGACAAAGAGCAGCAGCTCTTTGACATGCAACACCAGGCAGGTGAAAGGGCCTCAGCTCTTGCCATGATATATGCAGCTTTGGCTAGAGAAGCAGAGGTGAAAGATGATTGGGTAGCTTGGAAGCTAGTAGCAGCCATGCAGCAGCACGCCCCTGACTTGACCAGCATGGTGGAGAATGATATGATCATGAGAGGAAGTGCACCCCTTGCAGATCTTGTACGCTTGGCAAAGAACTACAGCAAATATTATGCCATGAATGGATCACACAAGAAAAAGCGCACACATGAGATTGAAATAGAGGAGCTGATAGCTGATCTGAGAGTTATGGTGACGCAGTTGCGCACACTCGTGGGTTTTAGCAATCTCATGTCCTGCACTTGCAGATGGACCACACGTCGCACGTCTACTCGCGGCTGGGCAATGATGGATATAAGCAGCGAAATGGTGCGCTCCTTGCCTAGGGTATGGACGCTAACATTGTCTAAATTTAACATGCTATGGTCCAAAATTTGAGTGCAGTCCGCGCCGGATGACTTAGCAGTTAAACTCTAAAGCACGCACGCACCACAACAGCTTGCACCTACAGCAGGGCCGCACAAACCAGTAACGAGCATGTTTGCATCAGTTGCACAGCCACAAAAGTGTGTGTTGGCAGCAGCACCAGTCCCATTTACACGCACAGGCCAGGCTGTGCACACCACACTAGGCACGCAGCATCCATAGAGAGACCTCCGTTATGTGCACTGAGTGAGAAACATTTGAAACGGCATGTCTGCATACCACTGCACCTGACAGCACGATCAAAATACCACTCTCCACCACTGCAATGGGAATTTTCCAGCACACCAACATTGCACAAGCCGCATCAACATCACAAAGCACATCTGCAGCAGCTGCAAGTATTGGCCTGATGGGTCAGAGTGAAGAGGGTCAGAGTGGCCAAAGTGAATGCTACACTTTTTGGCCACAGATGCTACAGCCTGCTTATGTGTCCACAAACGTGCAGAAGGCAGGTGACCCCTATTTTGCAAAAGTAGCAGATTTGTACCGTTTGGAGATTGTACTACCCTGCAACATGATGGTACGTCTCGGCAGCACACGTCAGGCACTGCAGCAGTTGTGTGTGACACCTGCTCTGAAGTAAGCTTGACATCACAGTCGTACGCTGACAGCCTTGGTTTGAAGTACGTCACCAACAACACCCTTGTGAGCCAATTACCAGTACAGCCGAAAGGTACTTTGACAAAACATATCATTCCAGTGCAAAGCATAAACACCTAAATAGGACAGCAAAATAATTCCTTTGCAGTATTTAGCTCATATCAATAAAAATGGAATTGCTATAAAGAAAGCTGTTCATTTACAGGGAGCAAATCATAGCAACGTCCTGTCGTAAGAATGCTTAAACCATGCATTTATTAAACGTTCATAAGCAGTAGTGGAATAGAGCTACGCCTGCAGCTGCGCCTATGGCAGAAGAAGCGACTATGGCTGGAAAAGCGATATTGCATCCAGCTCTGAAACCTGCAGTGCCATCCATTGCCAAAATTGTAATGTGCACACAATAAGGAACAAATGAGAGGCCAAATATTGCCTAGTATCAGCTGCATCAAGGAAAAGTTGGGGGCCTTGATGCTTACACTCACTTGACAACGGTGGACTACTTGCCATTGTAATCTGGCGCCTTTGAAATCTAAAAAATGCATACGCTTCTCTGAATAAAATCAAGTTAGCCAGGAGTTTGTTCCCTTTTTTCCGTTCAGCACGAGAAGCGACGAACACACGCATCTGCTCATTTGCTGACATCCAGCAAACAAATCATACAGAGTCTGGAGGCATTCACACCTTAATTCGTTTTATGGGGTCTCTTGCAGACTCAGGCCCATCCGCATCAGCACCCTGCATTTGAATTTGGCAGGCACCCATTTTGTAATTTGCAGGCACAGTCAATTTGTATCAGAAGGAGTGATTGTGACTATCTAAACTTTGTGGAACACACTTACCCTTGCCCTCTTCACGCCCCTCACGGCGGCCCCCCCTGCCTCTGCCTGTAAAGCAAACAACAATAAATCCTGGCATCTTATTTTTGAGGGATGCCTCCAGCACTTGTACCTCACAATAACTAAAATAATGCTGGGTGGAGCATGGATGTCTATAAAAAATGTGTGCAGTCGTGTACTCACGATAGGAAAGCCTTCAAGGTCTTGTGGTGCTGGGTTGGTATCTCTATACAGAGCATGGCAAGAAATAAGGTTACGTAACCTTGCACACACTTTTAGGCTTTAAGGTGTGCGCTAGGTCAAGTTGTCTACCCCCACTCCAGCACATCGTTGCAAGACCGCACTAGGTCTGAGCAACGTGTTTCAGGCTCGTACAATTCAAGGTCATGTAAGAAATGTATGAGTATGCCTTGAGACATGCGATCATTAACAATTTCTAGCCTACAACCAACACATAATTTGCAAGGGTGGTGGTTAGGGTTGGCCAGAACCGTATATACACACCGTATATGAGTTCTCCCTAGTTTATGCATTCTAGTTTTATGCATTCTAAGTGTGCACTCACGATGACCTTGCTTGGGACTTGTTGATGTTGAACGGTAAAATAACAGGATGCAGCTTTTGAAACGTTGGGTTGCAACCCCTCATCTGGTGCAACCATGTGCGGACCTGGGATGAACAATTTCAGAGCAAATGTCATAAGGAGAACCCTGTATACAGGTATTTGATCTACTTTGTTCCATTTAGCAACATAATAAGGCAACAAAGTCAATATCACTGAAATACTCTAAGAAAAAGATGCACCCCCCTCTCTGACTTACTTCTTCATTATTTACAAATCTTTTGGTCAATCCCGCATTCTTGTCTGCACAGCACAGCAAAATCCTCACGATGTGTTCCTGCGGGGTGTGAAAACATTGGTTTGTCAAGCGTAAAAGCTGCACCCTTTAGTTCAACCATCAACCGCTGAACTTGGCTTATTCTTATTACCATCAGCTCGTACTTGTAATAGAGAATCCCCGCATGATGCCATGTAATCATAAAACAGGTATTTGCACAGCTCGTCGTGCGCCAGCAGGCAATCCACCTTGAGGGTGACGGCAGAACAAGAGGTAAGATAAACAGGGTGACGGCAGAACAGAGGCAAGCGAAAAGGCAAATAGCAGTCTGGCCACTGTGCTCTCAAGGTGACACTAAACAAGCAATGTAACATATTGGCAAGGCAAAAATACCTTTTGTGGGCTGTTTTTGAAAATTTCAAGCAGTATTTGCATGTACTTTTGTTGAACAAGCACAGCGAAGCTCCTGTGTAGCCAATGGTGTAGATATTTAATGTCAGCGAATACCATGTTTGTTCTAGCCAGCATAATTGAAACCCTTGGCCCAATTATAATGGAGAAGCTTTATAGGATGTATGGTCTTTCAGATCATCACAATAAAGCCTCTACACTGGAACATCCTTATTGTAGGAAGCGAGTTATTCACAAGTACTGAAATGCTAAATTAATTGGGCCTCCACCTGATCTCAGGAATGCGGACTAACAGTGGCTCCAGGAATTCATCAGCGAGGATGCTCCCTCCCACACAAATTGATTTACTGGACCCTGCACACATGTGAACTGGTATGTTGTTCGACGTGCACCTTTGGAAGAAAATGCATTGCAAGCAGGTGCTTCCCCACTTCAAGTGCCAAACAACACTCTAGCTTTAAAAGAGCAGGGATTGAGCAAAAAACATTTTGAATACACGTTCGTTTTTCACCTTCCCACTGAGAAGTACACATACGGTACATGCACTCGGTTACGCCCGCCAGCACATCCTCGGTCCCAGCCTGCACAGGATTTGAACTGATGTTAGAGAAGTTCAAACGTGTTGCAATTGACAGACATTGAGAAGAAAGTTCAAAGCTACAAATTTTGATGGGCATTCTAATTTTCCCAATGACTTGGGCAAGGTTTCTGCACGTTTTCCGGCCTACCCCCATTCAAATCCTCACCTCAGTTTTTGGCCGATTTAGCAGGTCACTGAAGAATGTTACAAGGAAAGCGGGGAATGAAGAGTAGCACACAAGGTTCTTGGCAAAAGCACCCCTGCATATGCAAGGGAATTTGAGATAACAAATGGTCGTAGCTTGACAATTCGCGACACCATTGTTGCACTGAGTCAAGTTAGTCAAGTTAGTCTAGTCGTGTCTTGTCACACATAGATGGTTTAATACAAACCTGATCTGGATTGGAAGTAAGCGCAATATCTGCCGAACAACTTCATCTCGCTTTGCCTGAGGCTCTGCTATGTCCATCTGCACACAACAGCAAGCAAAAGGAAGATCATTGGGGGTATCTGAGAAGAGTTGAGACCTGTGTGTGCAAATGAAAACAGCTAGATAGCAGCAGCGGGCTTTCTTCTCCTACAAGCAGGCACTCACGGTGATGAAATAGCCAGAAACCTTTGTCATGAGTCTGCAATCTCTCGGCAAACAAATCTTTCAGTGGAGTCAGCGAATAGCGTTTACAACATTGTGTGCTCTAACTGTGCCTTGAGCACTTCTTGCAAACGTATGTAAGGAAAAGGGGTTCACATTAGTGATGAGTGAACAAGCCTGGCGTTCACATCGCACCCGACAGCACCCACTATCTTTCTCGAAATCCGAGAGTGCCGAAATCCACGTCCATGAGGTGTTAATTTGTTTGATTTATTTTATAACCCCGAGTCGTGTTTTTTTCACCCGCCTCGTTCCACACAAACGCCAACAATGAACAATGGGCACAAGAGGCGCCAAAAAATGAGATAGGCGAAAGCGCCTCGGTGTTGTGTTGGAGGACAGTTGAGGTTCTGACACGCCTGATCTTTGCTTGCGACTTCTTCACCGTTACTGAAATAAATAAATTACATTGCTGCAGGTCACCCACAGACCCACAAAATATAAAAGTGCAGTCGAAAATGTTGCACAAAGGAAAGTACACAGCCTTCTCCCTTTTTCCCTTTTTAAGGCTGCAACCAGCAACCAGACAAAAGCACGAGCAGCTACAGCAGCCGATGCATTTCGCGGTTTCCCCATTGCAAAGGTTCATGGGCAGGCAGCTAATATTTACGACACTATTTGGGAAGTGTCACCCGTGGGGACAACCTGCATCCCCCTTTTCTCACGGTTAAGGCAGTGCACGTGGTTGCCTTTTGTCCGGTAAAGGCTTTCTGCAGGGTCAGGCATTCAGCGATGTTTTTTGTAGGCGACTGGATTTGTCTTGCAAGCAGATGGAGCCCTGTTTTGCTGCTCCCAATCATGTTTATGCATATGATTAAATCGGGCCTGAAGCACAGACATTTTGATGTTAAGCATGCAAGAAAGTTGGTGTTTAGCGTGATAAGCCTGTTCAAATAAAAAAGATCTACATTTGTAGTCTTTGTTAAGCATAAGAAAGCACGACACCCTTAATGTAAATGCAGCAACATAAATAAATTAACAACCTCAATTAACATTAGCCGTAAAATGTGATTTTTTCCTAATGTTATTTCCTTTCAGACCAGACTGGATCCAAGCTGGGTCACCATCGCCATAAATTCTACAAGGGAACCTCCCCTTCTTATAAGAAATGAGAGCCAAGTCATTTAAGAGGAGCCAAATAGCAAAATGCGTGTGCATCACCTAATAGAAAGGTCAAGTTGTCTTCACCAAAGCTTAATGCAAATGCTTGGGGCAAGCACACGTGAGATGATGAATGAAAGACATGTACGTGTGTCGACATTTGCAATCACACCTACCACTGGCAGCGCCCACTGTAAATCATCTACTACAATGCCAATCCAAAGGAACTATGACACATGGGCCTGCCCAGCCTGTGTCAACCTAGTATAAAGACGTGATTTTGTATCTCAAAAAAAGAGTTGGTAAGTGTCTCTCTGGGAATCCAACCAGGGGACAAAGTTGCACAGATTTTACCCCAGGATATTTCAGAATAATTTTAGGCATGCTTACAGATTGTACTGCGTCAGTAGATAGGAGAGGGGGTAACCCATTGTTATAATCAAATGATCAACTTGCTGATTATTTTGGTAGCTCCTAACATTGAATAAATGGAGGGAGCAAAAGTGCGCTATCAGGCCAGCGGTTGACCGTGGGTAATACCCACACATACATACAGCTTTTGTGCTCAACCTGGTTGTATAAAGAATATAAGTCAGAATGCTCTAATAATAGCACAAAAAGTCTCAGAGCCAGGGAGCTAGGGAGTAAAAAAAGTTATGGCATTTCCCTGCCAACTTTTGATATGGCACAGATCACCCTCTGCAACGTGATCCGGGACTGCGACGAGATACAAGACTGCGTCGTGATACAGGTTAAGGGATACGTCAAAATAAGTGTGCTAACCCTCATCCTCCTGTCTCATGTTACATTGGGAAGTCTGTGTTGGCCTACTAAAGTTAACATACAGAGATCTCCACGCAGACAAGTAGCGCGCATTCTTATGCAACACTACCTGGAGCTGGAATGGTAACGTCAGTGCTATTTATGGTCTCTGAATGCAACTTGGTCAGTTCATCTCTTTTGCAATGTTGTTAAGAATTGGAGGGAACACGATTCATCACTGAATGATAAGCAAGATCCGAAATTTAGACCCACAGACTAATGGATAGTATGTAAAACTAGAAGCCTGCCGATATTGCCACACATGGCTCAAAGAGCATATCTAAACATGTCCATGTTGGACCATAGTTGCCCCCCTCTGGCGTAATCCTCTTTTGTTCTATTACGGCTTGCTCAGTATCTAGGCACAAGAATTACAGAGTGGAAAAACAAAGACCAAAAATTTAAGAGCAAAGAGGAAGAGAGAGAGAGGGACATCCAAAACCCCAAAAGGGAAGAGCCAAGCAGGCAGCTTGGTTGTTGACACACGCATGCCTGCGTGCAAAAGAAATGCCGGCACAGCGGAAAGGAGCCAGTAAGAAAGTACCAGAATCAGGGGCACAAGACTAGCAAGCAGAATAAAATACACAGCTAATTAAGTAATGATTATGGCTAAGAAAGGGACGCCTGCACTCCGTACAAAAGTGCACCACACAATCACTTGCCTACAAGAGCTCAATTTTTTCTGCATGCTGCAGACAACTCAGGAATTTGTCTGTTTGCAGCCTCTTTTGCACCTTATGGAATATTAACCGGTACGCAATGTCTCACGTCCTCTGCTGCTTTGTTTTGTTGCATTTTGTTTTGTTGCACTTTGTTTGTTGCACTTTGCTTTGTGTACTTACAGCGGGCATCAACAGCTTGGCCGCGACTGGATATCAAGCATTGCTTCCCTCGTAGAAAGCAATTTACCAAATGATAGATCAAAAACATATACAAGATCACTCGCAATATGAAAGCAATCCTAGGAAAATTTTTGAGGAGTGAAAGCACCCCATTTATGATCATTCAGCCTTCTCAGCCACAAGAAATAACCGTCCTGCCGCAACATTTCCAGCTAGAGTGAGTACTATCGCCTGCTGTAGTCTGGCAGAGATTGTATGGTTTGTGATTAAGAATATTATACCAATGCTTGACCACATGATGATGATGATGGTGATGATGATGATGGCGTATTTCATAGGTCCAGGGGAGATAGCAAACTCCCTACTACGAGCGAGGTTGAATTGAAACTGAAAGTTGATAAATAAAAGGGAAGCAAGAGAGGCAGGCTGGAAGTGATAACAAAAAATAAGGGGGACAACCAAGGTGATGAGAAGAAGGGCAAAACGTGTACGAGAAGGTCAAGCATGGGAAAGAAAGAGGGAAGGAAAGCCTGCGTACTATGGTGCCCACGTAAAAAGAACAAGTTTTAGGAAGACATGTGTCATGCTAATTCAATGGCATGGACGAATTGTGTGATTTCCCCTGGATTTATAATGTGAGCAACGGTTTTATGGTTATTTGGTTGTTTGGCCAGTTTAGATGGTCCTCTTGTAACGAACTCGCTCTTTTCTCAGACTTGTCTGAGCCATCTCCTCTTGGGCGTTGCTTGAGCCGTCGCTTCCTTCTCGCGTGGAGAGGGAGGAGACGTTAAACACACCTTTATGGTTATGGCTCATACTTGCAATCCATGCTTAAGCTGGTACCATGATTCGTCGTAACACAGGGCTAGTAAAGAGTCCAAAGGCAACGGGCCGATCTAGCTACAACACCGTGAGGCACTCAACATAAAAACTAGGGAAGATAAGAATTAGCCAGGATAAAAGCAGCTAAGCCATTGCAATGACTGGGGTTTGTGATGAAAGCACTGGGAAAGTGTTGCTGCCGCATAGCGAGTTCCAGTTCTTAATAGCTGTATTGTTTGCAAATCACGGTAACTGTACAACCGTTGCTATAGTCGCTAGTTTTTATCCCAAAAAAACAGTGACGGTAAGGAAAACTTGCTTGGGGTGATGATACCACTACCGGCATGATGTGCACCAGCCCTGGCAGCCTTTTGAGAGCACTCAAAAAGCCTTCCAACAAATTGATGAACATCACGCATGAGCAGCAAGATCGAGACATTGGGAATTGCTTGTGATATGACGGTCGAGACCTATAAAGAACAGAGTACAAGTAATCTCCTAGCTACTGACAACATACCTGAAGCTCTAATGGTAGCATAGTAGAATGGGCCACCCCTGGCGAAAGACCTCCTCCTGCTCGTCCTGCTCCGGCTGATAAAAGGACCAGCAGGGAGAGTCTGTTGTTGCTGCTGTTGGTGCTGCTGCTGCTGCTGCTGCTGCTGCTGCTGCTGCTGCTGCTGCTGGTGCTGTTGCTGCTGCTACTGCTGCTGCGCAAGATCACGTGTGGCATCCGCCTGCACCTGCTTAGAGAGGCTATAACTGTTTTGCCCAACATATTTTAATCATTGATCAATATGTATATGTTTTGCAGCAACAATGGGACATCTTCGGACTTTCACTTGGTGTCCCCCTCCCTGAAAGTAATCCTACAAGTTTATATTCACATTGATGGGCTTTTCCATTTTCCAGCGTCGCTAGCGCTCCCTCACTCATCCTTAATGCCTGCTGGTATTTGCAAGCGTAGGCTGATACTTTACTAATATAATTAAACCCGGCTCCCTTGCTTGTTACGCACGCGCAACAGGCGGCATAGACATGTAATTCTTTTTTTGGCATTTGTCAGTGGACCTATGGTTTCAAGTTTATTTATACCATTCAACAAACAATCAGGGCTTTCGAAAGCAAAAGGACCGCGTCCACCATATGCAAAACTAGATTTTTATTATTGCGCTGCAGCAGGTTGCCAAAACTTTTTGGGCAAGACTGCTCAGTAGACTTCACGTTTCCAGGCTGATCATAAGCTGCCGCAGAACATCATCATTGACCTGCTGTGATGTGTGCCGTTTACATCACAAAGGCCGGGCGTTTAAGTTGTCTGGGACGACTGCTCAACCTAAGAGTACAAGGCTTTCTACAAACCAAACCAAGGGAAACACTTTGATCTGCCGCTGTGATCATGATGCTGGATGGCTACAATGCCAAACAACAGCTAAGCAGGCTGCTCGTGATCAGGCTGACTGCTGGTCTCGGCCAGGGTAGCATAATATGTGCTACAAGCGCTCGTAGCGCAGAGTATGATTGCTATGCTACGCTACACTGCTACGCTACATTGCTACACTGCTACGCTACTGCTACGAGATACGGCAAAATTAATTGTGAAGCAAAGGTTGACGGACCCTCGTAGCGTAGTTGTAGCGTAGCGCAGCGTAGCGAAGTGTGTCTTAGTCTCGGTCCGCCAAGGGGATATATATAATATATCCATGGTCCATAGGTCAAAAGCTATGAAGGAAAGTGGAAAGTTCAGTCTGCTGAGGAAGGACACCATGGTGTGACCTCAAAAAAGCAAGGCCAACCTTGCCAGCACGAGCAGCGTGCGAGCAGTCACCCGCTGAATACGCTGAATTATAAACATCTTGGCCTCAGTAAACAATGCATAGCATAAACACAGAGGCAAGTTTGGACTGTCCGTCATTTCTTTCGATGTAATTTATGATGACTTGCAGGTATAATGTCCAGCGGATCATCCAGGACTACAGGGTGCGTCGTGCAGTCCGCGTGCCCCAGGAAGGGCTTTCTCCGCTCCCACAGAAAGCATGATGCAGTGGCTGCCCAGCTGCTGGTGTCTATTGTGCAGGATAACATGCAGGTTTGACACATGCTTGCATTGCACATCCCTTGCCATGCTTGCACGCACATCCATGGCAGGGGCGACCAGGACGCACACCTTCCGTGCTCTCCTCCTGTGTGTTGGCAGCAGCTCCTCTGCGCCTACGAGGAGGGGGGGTGTCTGCGTCTGACGGCTCAGGCCCCAGCTGTCTCTCTTGCTCCATCAGCTCGGGGTTGAGCCCTGCGCCCCTTATAAGCATTGCTGATTATAACACTCACATTTGCACTTGTTTTGTTTTGTTTTGTTTTGTTTTTTTCACTTTTTTGTTTTTCCCGGGGACATTATACCCAAGTCGCCATAACGTGCTGTGTGCGGGTCACCTCTTGCTTCAAGCAATCTTTAAGATTATATTATGTCATAATAAAGGCTGATGCGTTGTCTGAAAACTTTCGCGAAAGACGAATAATGAAAAAAAACAAAAACAAAATCAACATGTCTGCTCGGTATCAAGCGCCCTTCACTATCCCCCCCGAATTCCCAAGCTTACTGAAGGGATTCACGCGAGAGGTGCTCCGCACGCAGGTGCGGCGTTAACTAAGTCATGCTTAGATGCTGTTTTAACAACTCTAACGAAGGCTTAGAACACTTGTGCGCTTGCATCACACATGTCTGGACATGCCGTACCCCTGCAGCCCGAGGACATTTACTCCTTTGGCACCCAGTACTTCAATGAGCTCCTGGCCCTCACCGAGGCTGAACTAGATGGTTTAAGGCAGTCCTCACCAGGAATAGTGAAGGCAAGCGCAGGAAAGCAGCAACAGGAGCAGCAGCACGCCCGGCAACCCACGCCTCAACCTTCGGAGCAGCAGCCACAGCAGCAGCAGCAGCATCAGGAATGGGGTGAAGGGGCTGGCCCGAATGGTGTGGATGCCATGGACATCTCCGTGCTCAGCCCACAAGAGATTGAGGCCCTGATTATGCGTGAGTGGAATGACTCTTTATGTCGACAGCCTTTGTACACTTATTCAAAGGCGCCAGCAGCAGCCATACAAACACTCACACGCTTGCACACGAATTTAGTATGCACTGCTGTTGCATTGACTGAGCATAGAGATGGCATGAGCGCTTAAAGCTGCTGCGTACGCGTTCCTTGCATGTGCGCATCCTTTGTTACTCAAATGCCACAAAAAGTGTGCCTGTATGTGCGAGTGTGTGTGGTCGTGTGTTTGTATGTGTGTGTGAGGATTAGTCTCTTTTACGGACGTTTGCGTCACGTGTATGTTTTCAGGTGTTCAAATTAGCGTGTGATTAGCTTGCACCACATGTATTTTAGCATGCAGGTGTTTGATGTGCGGCAGACAAACAAGACGCAAACGCCCTTCATCTAACATGGTTGCAGAGTTGTTCCTTCATCCAATGTGGTTGTTCCTTCATCTACCACGGTTGCAGAGTTGTTCCTTGAAGCGGACATAGACCACAGTGGATACCTGGACCGCCACGAGTTCCATAACGTCCTCAAATCAGCCAACTTGAGCCTCAATGACCAGTGAGTACACACACACACATACACGCACATGCCCACACACATGCACACACACACATACACACACGCACATACACATACACACATGCACGCACATGCACACACACACACACGCACACACTCACACACGCACCTGCCCCCACCTCCCTACAGGCAAGTGAGGCAAGTGCTGGCAGAGGCAGACGAGAACGAAGACAATGTGATCCAGTACAAGGAGTTCCTGCCAGTTATGGTGGACATCTTACACAGCTTGAAGGCCAAGCAGCAGATGCAAGCACAGAGGGAGCAGGTGTGCGTGCTGAAACAAGTCTGTGCGATGGGTCACTTGTCACCATGTGCTTACTCACGGTGCATTATGATGATGTGTGTGTATGTATGTGTGTATATTTGCTTACGATGTGTTACCATGTGTGTGTGTGTGTGTGTGTGTGTGTGTGTGCATGTGTGTGTATGTGTGCAATTTGGCCAACAATGTGATGCAGCAGGAAATAAAGAGAGCGTGTACGGGCTACGTGTGTGTGTGGCTGAGGGAGTTTAATTGATAGGGTTGGCCAGATACAATTTGCAATTTTAAATTGAAAGATTGGTAGAGACACATTAAATACAGTTGCATACGGCATACACCTCATCCTTAACTTATAAACCGGAGGAGGAGAGTCTTAGAGGTCCTCTTATTCAAACTCTAACTAAGGGTCTCAGAAAAACTGAAGGCACCCACGATTCTGACCTGCCTTGATCATAGGTTCATCGGTTAGAGAAGTGCGCAGTAGACTTTTTTATGGAAGTGCGCAGTAGGCTTTTTAGGGAAGTGCGCATTAGGCTTTTAGGGAAGTGCGCAGTAGGCCTTTTTGGTATGTGTTTTGAAGTAGAAGGCATTGAGCATTGCTGCTTACCCTGTGTGATTTATTGTTAGAAGAGACAGGTTACAAGACTGTGATAACTACGTACGTATACAAAGGGTTGGCCAGAACCATGTATACACAGTTAATATATGGTATTTTTGGCAGGGAAATCACCAAACATACGGCCATGTACGGCGTATATATACGGTTCTGGCCAACCCTACGTGTACGTAATAACACATGGTGTATGCACGCATACGTATTGACACATATTGTATGTATAGGGTTGGCCAGAACCGTATATGTATTCCGTGTATGACTGTATGTTTGATATAATTCCTGCCAAAAATACCGTGTGTGCACCGTATATATATGGTTCTGGCCAACCCTACGTATGCACAAAAGTTATGTACGTATAATTACTTACGCATAAATACACATGGTGCATGCACAAGAAAATTTGAAAGCCTCCAATTGCATGGCCAGATGTACAGTTTAGTACTTGTACAGTTTTGGTCAAATGTTGGTACTCCTTTCCTGTGCTTAGAGAAACGTTATGCAGTGCTTTGAGTCATCTGATGTAGGCAGACACGAGCAGGAAGAAGTGCATAGGGCTTTCCCCCTCTTGCAATTAACCTCAGTGACGCATCCTGTACCTAGCCTCTATTTCATAACAAATAAGCCTCACTGACACATCCTGTACTGAGCTGAGCCTCTGCCACTTCCCTCTTGACACTTTCCTCCCTCCAACACACCTTTCTCAGGACGAGCAGCATGTCCGGCAAGAGGCTGAAGCCTACCTGCTGCACGGCCTGCCCAAGGAGGATATGGAACACCAGCTGCTGGACGCACTCAAAAGGGTGAGCACAGCGCACACGCACTCAAAAGGGTGAGCACACACACACTCAAAAGGGTGAGCACTCAAAAGGGTGAGCACACACGCACTCAAAAGGGTGAGCGCAACGCACGCACACACAAGTACACACGCAGAGCCATGTAACCATGGAAAGGCAACCCCCCCCCCCCACACACACACACAAATTACAACATAAACACACACATGAGCAATGGGCACACTGCGCCTTGCACACACACAGGCTGATCTTGAGGGTACTGGACTCTTGAGCTATGCTGACTTCAAGGAAATCCTGAAGAGCTCTGACCTGGGGCTGACTCGCAAAGACATCAACCTGATATCTGCACAGGTATGTGTGCGTGTTGGTGTGTGTGTGTGTGTGTGTGTGTGTGTGTGTGTGAGTGTGTGTGTGTGCCACTGACCAGGGGCTGACTCGCAATGACACCAACCTGATATCTGCACAGGTATATGTGTGTATTGGTGTGTGTGCATGTGTGTGTGAGTGAGTGTGTCTCTTACCAGGGGCTGACTCGCAAAGACATCAACCTGATATCTGCACAGGTATGTGTGCGTGTTGGTGTGTGTGTATGTGTGTGTGAGTGTGTGTGTCTCTGACCTGGGGCTGACTCGCAATGATACCAACCCGATACCTGCACAGGTACGTGTATGTTTATGCGTGTGTGTGTTTGTATATGCATACCTATCACAGTCAGGTTTAATCAGTGCTTGCAAGGACGTTGGAATCTTGCAGCTTGCGGCTTCAGCTTCCTGTTATCGGTTCTTACTGTAATCACAGACGCAATAAGGTTGCAAGGATCAGCCAGCAAAGCTGCAATAAAAAATGGTCGCAAGCAGAGAAGGCAGGCAAAACAAAATCGTCCATTTTAGGCTGCAGCAGTTCCTGTGGGTTCAGCTCTAAATATGGTGTTAGTAGCTCCTATGCCTCCGAGTGTACGTACCGCTCAGCGCTGCTTTTTGGGCAGACAAGGCCCTGTACCTAGGGAACTTTGGCTTTGCCTGTGCAGCTACCGTCAGTGTATTTAACATCCTTCTTTGCACTTATGCACTTATAACGTCCAGAGATACCTAGAGGTACAAATCATTTTATGCATCAGCACACTCACGTGTACTACCTAACGCACGCTCTTTTTTTTGGCTTTCATTTGAAACTTGAAGCTGCAGCAAGTGAGCAGGGCATGGTCGTGTGTAAGGACTTGCTCACACATGCATTCTCAAATGCATGCTCGGTTTCTTTGGCCTTCTTTTGAAACTTGCAGCTGCCAGCAATTGAGGACGGCATGGTCGTGTGTAAGGACTTGCTCACACAATTACTACTAAATGCACACTCTGTTTCTTTGGCCTTCTCTTGACGCTTGCAGCTGCCAGCAATTGAGCACGGCATGGTCGTGTATAAGCCTTGCTCACACATGCACTACCAAACGCACACCCTGTTTATGTGGCCTTCAATTGCAACTTGCAGCTTCCAGAAAGTGAGGACGGCATGGTCGCATACGAGGAAGTGCTGCCCAGCTCCCTGCAATACATGCTGGACCTGATGAAGGATGAGATTGTCATGAATGGAATCCTGCAGAGCGAGGACAATTTGCAAGGGCTTCTCCTGTCACATTTCAAGGTGAGGGATATATTTATTTTGCTAGCGTTTTAACGTTTTAACACGCCTGCCTGCTTGGGAGCGCAAAGTTTACACCAAACCATTAAATGCAAAGCCAGAAAATGTGCAAGGGCAGCCGCGCTTGAAAGCAAGAAACGTGAGCTTGACTCTTTCAAACAAGAATATTTTGTCTTTAACTGATCACAAGGTAGGTCAGCAGGACTTGGGGGCACAAAAGTGTTCAAATTCTGCACAACCACTCATGCAACATCTTACTGTACACTAATACAGCATACAAATGCAAATACGCTTACACACACAAATACACACACTACAGACCGGTGACCCTGATGGGACTGGCCTCCTAAGCCTCCATGCAGTGAAGACGATGCTAAAGGATCTATCGTTTCAGGTACGAGCAACAACTTATGTGCTTAAATAGTATAATAATACATAAAAGCATAAAAGTGTTCTTAAACCTGCTTGTGTGCATGGTTTCCAGGGTCAGGTAGAACAAATGAATTGAGCTTACGAGCCTGCTTCTAAGATTATATATTATATATCGTGGATGAGTATTTGTATACCTTTGCGCAGCTGCACTGCACCTGGTATTAAATGCCTGTACAGACTGAGAGGACGTAGTGTCCTGCTGGAGGAAGTGTGCAGCACATAAACCTCCCCAAAATTTGCCGGAAGTAGCGTGTCATCCTGTTATTCGTGCTCTCTCTCTCTCTCACTCTCTCTCTCTCTCTCTCTCTCTCTCTCTCTCTCTCTCTCTCTCTCTCTCTCTCTCTCTCTCTCTCACTCTCTCTCTCTCTCTCTCTCTCTCTCTCTCTCTCTCTCTCTCTCTCTCTCTCTCTCT
>Ga0307942_1000218_pt1:30000-35972 | contig 35972 bp, 42 predicted proteins | sample OrgLakmetagen175_FD_201846 | JGI IMG/M metagenome (GOLD analysis project Ga0307942, IMG submission 201846) | Saline water microbial communities from Organic Lake, Antarctica - #175 | ecosystem: Environmental > Aquatic > Non-marine Saline and Alkaline > Saline | place: Antarctica... | reverse complement strand
ATCACTGACCTTGTCTCTTTTTCTGGTATCTTGTTCAGTCTGGCCTCCTTCTCTTCTTGAAGCTGCCTTTTTTTTTTGCTATAGCTCAACTGCCCTCGCTGGCGGATATAGCTGTGTAACCCTTACCTTACCTTACCAAAGGTTTTGTTTTTCAACATAATTCAGAAGTTTACAAATTTATTAGTGCAGCTGTCGATCTTTTTGATTGATTTATTTGTTGGGACCTATAGGTTGAGCAGCCATGCCAGGCTGGAGGCCTTTGTAATCCAAACTAAACTAAACTAAACCAGTGTTCCAATTGGGACATGCCCCCCATACGAATCGTGCATAAGCTCACACTCTCGTCAATGTGTTTATTCAGACCTTTTTACAGCAAGTTTGGCTGAACAGAACCTTCCAACTCATCTAACATGGCATCAAAATAAAAGGAAAACACGGAATCATGTTGGAGAGGATCTGCTGTTCCAGTCAATTGATCACATTGCAGATTGCAGTTAACAACAAGCACAATGCCTGGCAAATATCTATCCCCCCTATCGTCTGCAGCGATCTCAGCGCTGCTGCTTGCAGCTGCACCCAGCTGCCTCTCGACCCAAACCTGCTCTAACAGCAAAAGCATTCACTCAAGGATCGTAAAGTACAATCCACAGAAATACCATAGTTTTAATAGGGAATCTCGACCATTCAGAACAAGCCTCTTACCGGATTAACCGGATTTGAACAACAAGATGGCGACTTGACCTGCGATTGTATATTAAGGCAGCGTGAGTGGTGAGTCTTCACATCCTAGATTACACTCTGCTACTTTCGACTTCATCACAGATACAGTTCTTGTTTGGTGTTTTGACGATTTGCTTCAATCTCATAGGTTGAGCAGCCATCCCAGGCTGAATGCCTTTAAACTCCAAATTAAACTAAACTTCACATCCTATGTACGATTGATGCACTTAATGTACGGAAATGGCATGGCTATTTATTCACATACCAACCCTGCACGATTGGTTCCTTTCACTGCCACAAAAACTCACCGAGGTAGAAGTAAATGAAATGCTTGGTCTCATGTGTGACATATGACCCTGCATTTTTGTGGGTGGAGTGCAGAAATGAGCATTTGCATGACAAATGTGTGAAAAGTACTTGATTATACCGCAGGGCGATCAAAATATTGCAACTTCTATTCATTGCGAGGAGTCGAATTAAGTTGCTAGTTTATCTGCAAAAATTTCAGAGGGGGGGCACTGAGGCCCAAAATGGGTACGGTTTTTGCATGCTCCTAGGGTATGGCTCCCTTAACTGGCACGTTTCAAGCTCAGCTCTGATATGCAGCTGATTCCAATGCAGCCGAGCTTGAAACTTGCCAGTTAGGGGAGCCATACCTAAATCGGCCGCGGCGTGAACCCTGATTTTTGAGAAACCATATGCTGTATCTGACCAGCCAGCGCACCAAACTGAGTGATGTTTGGTGTTCTGGAGTCCTTATAACAAATAAAGATCATAGCAAAAAGAGCAAGTGGTTGGCGAGATATGCAAATTAATGTGCCATTTCCCCTGGAAAGCACCCATATGGGGTACAGGTGCGTGACGTGTGCTTTTAATCCTGTCATTCTGTACGCAGGGCGACTTGTCTAAATCTGGGCACATGCTCGGGTAGCTTATAAAGTCAGCATCAGTTTGAAGCTAGGTTGGGTCCAATTTGATGAAGTGACGTGTGAGAAGTTGCCTTTCATGCAAAAAGGAGCATGTTTTGGCTTTTGCCCAGTGTCCCCCCTCTGCGAAAATTTGGGCTTTGCGGGGCCAGCAAATCATTTCTTGGTTAAGTGCGCGTCGCTGTGTGCTCTACTGTGCTCTACTGAAACCTTCATGCATGGGGGCATTTCAATGAATGTTTCAATGAATGGGGGCGTTTCATTCCTTCATGCCTTCATGCATGGGGGCGTTTCAATGAATATTTCAATGAATGGGGGCGTTTCATTCCTGTGTGCTCTACTGTGCTCTACTGAAACCTTCATGCATGGGGGCGTTTGCGATACCTTCGGTCACCCACATTTAGAGGCAACAAGTTTGGGGTAAATAGCAAGAAGGTGCGCTAACGCAGGTTTGACACCCAGGACCTGCAAGCTCCAGCCAAGCACCGTCTATTCAAAGCTTACGTTGCGAGGCCTTCTTAATAATCTGTGTGTTGAACGTTTTAAGCTGCCAGGTAATTTTGTTTCACCGCAATACACGACTACCAGAAGCCCTAAGGTGTCCTACAAAACATTGAACTCGTGATATGCCTACGGGAGAGGTGCACAGGTAGATGTGACACTAGGGGATCTATCTAAGATGTCACAAGCCGTATCATTAAGGTTCATACGAATTACGAGGTGCTTAAGCCTGTTCAGGTGACACCCACCAAAGTTTCGGCCGACAATGCAGTGCCATGTGGGGTTGTATTTCTGCAGTTGATAAAGTACGAGAAAGAAAATGGTTTTTGTTGCAAACAAAACTACTGAACAATTTGAAACATACACACACAAGCATGCACGCACGCACGCAAGCACACACACACGCGCGCACACACACAGACGCACGCACGCACACACACACAGACGCACGCACGCACACACACACAAGCATACACACACACAAGCGCACACACACAAGCGCACACACACACACACACACACACACGCGCACATGCACGCGCATGAACACTCACACTCTCACACACACACACACACACACACACACATACACACACACATGCGCACGCACACGCACACGCACACGCACACGCACACACCTCAGGCTAGCTCTACCCCCTTTACATGCGTTCACAGCTTGTTGCAATGCAAGCCTTGCCAACACGTGTTGACACTTCAATCGCACCTTGTCAAACTCCTTCTTGATGAATGCAGCAATGTCCTTCTCAATGTTGAACTTCTCCAAAGCCTGCAACAGAGGAGGGAGGATCACAGGTCTGTTCTACAGTTCTTACATGCCTGGCCTGCCATTCCAATTCCCCCGCCCGGATGACCCCGCACGGCCGACCCCTCCCCTTCCAAGCAAACCGGTGTCCTACCTGGGTCGCACAGTCGATGGCATCCGCTTGCCTGCGAGAACAAAGAAGTATCACACAATTCGTCTGTCGGTCAGCGCACTCTCTATCGAACAGCCCGCGGACCCTCCGACGAGCGCAATGGAGGATGCAAGGCGTGGGCAAATGAAACAATCGTGTCATGCGTGCAAGGAAGAAGGCGGGCGCGGGAAAGTGTGCTTTCTTCGAAGGGCAGGACGCGCGTTCAAAAGAGCGCTGAACAACACGAGATATGCCCCTCCCATCGACATACTCACATCTCCTCGCTCATGTCCGCATTCTTAATCACCGCTTTCTGCAGAGGAGGAAGAGGGAGGGGAGGGTGAGGGCTTGTTGGGTGCACATGCATCTGTCTTTGTGCAATGCACAAGCCTGTAGGCCTCTAAATGTGTCCCTGGTGCCCCTTGAGTGCAAGGTGTGCTACAGCACTTCAGGTGGTGCCCAGGGATACCAGAAATGAGGATTAGGGGTGTGCGCAGGTGAAAGCGTGCGTTCTGGAGGACATGCACGCCAATTGACGTGTGCGTGCTGGTGTGGCTGGAAGGCATGTGTGTTGTTGCTGTGTTGGGTATGAAGTGAACATGTTACACGTCTATTTACTTGCCTGGGTTGGGGTGGCCATGATGCTAGAAACAATGTCAACCCGATTTACAAAATATAAATAATAAAAATAACACAGCCTTCAATTCAACGGAAAATCAAAAGGCGAGCTATCGCACAACAAAGATTACTATTCTTAATTATTTTAATAACCAAGTATTGTACCACGTACCGTAGGCAGCTACACACCGACCAAAGAGTAAACTGGGTTCGTGTTGTAGCTTTGAATTCACCCACGCGGATAATTTAAAACAATAAAACTACCTGATATTAATTTATCGAAATATCCATCTCGCTCGTACACATTAACCATGAACAACTTTGGCCTCCTCGGGCAGAGAGGCAGCCACTGTGTGAGCAGCAGAAGCAGGTGCAGCAGCAAAGGTATCAGTAGGCTGCACAGGCCAGTCAGTTTGCAGCCCCGCATCCTCTTTTCACAGCCAAGCACTTTCCTCCTGCGTGCCACGGACACCGAGCAGCAGCAACAGCAGCAGCAGCAGCAAGAGCAGCACAGTAGTTCTAGTAGCAATGACAATGTCAGCACAGAGGCCAGCAGCAGCAGTAGCACGCCCCCACAAGACCCAGTTACCTCTTCTCAGGAATCAGAGACCCAAAATCAACCAACGGTGCGTGTTGTAGACTTGGGTGGTGGTGGCACAATATGTAGAATTGTCACGCATTGTGTGCAAACCACATTCATTATGCCTGCATTGTGAGTTCAGCCTTGCAACCACTTTCCACAGGTTCCTGTCTCTCCCATCTCCTCCTCACTTCTCGCCTCAACCAGCACTCCCCCCCCTCCGCCTCGCCCAAAAATGAGCAGCACACTGTCGATGCTGGACTCGCTGCTGGGCGTGGAGGAGGAGGAGAAGCGCAAAAAAGCGGAGGAGGAGGCGAAGAAGCAGGAACAGGCCTCCGCCGGATCCATTTCGCCCACGGCGATGCAGAAGCTGTCGGACGCGGATGCGCAGCGGGCGGGGGCGGGTGGACAGGTGCCGGAGATCGACCAGCAGTTCCAGAAAATCATTGACAAGGCCAAAAAGCTGTCTGAGAACAATGGCAGCGAGGCAGACCAGGCTCAGCTGAAGCAGGAGTTTGATGGCCTGCTGCAGAAGATCAGCAAGGCCCCTGAGGCCATGAGCAAGGATGACATCAAGCGACTGAAGGAGGCGGCATTCGGGCCAAACACCTTCTTCATTACCGAGACACAGCCCATCGCGGACCTGGAACGCAGCGGCCTGCTTATCAGGGGCAATCTACGGGATGAAAGGGCCAAAGTGTACGAGTTTGTTTGCCAGAAGGTGAGAGCTCAGCCCTTTAGTGAAGCAGACATCATGTCAAGCTATTGTTTCATCTTCCCCGGGTTTGTCATGCGGAGGCGCAAGAAGAACAAGTCAGCTCACCGTACACCTAGGAACAGTCAGCTTGACTATTTTTAAGCCTGGATCTGTGTGAGCGTGTGCGTGTGTGTGTGCGTATAGTTGTGCATTGAAAATGTGCTCTGTTGGATGTGCTTGCTTATGGTATGGTGGTACAGGGTGCGTTCAAGGCCTTATCCCTCTCCGTCCTCTCTCAAGAGGGTTCAGATCAGCAGCCTGGCGTGAAGCTATCTACTGCACCACTATGATGAACACCCACTGCCTCACCCTCCTTACTCATCACCTGATTAGGCTCACAACTCGAAATCCTGTACCTCTCACCCACGCCCGCTCACTGTTTTGCTGCCCAAACAAAACCACCCTCACAGGTGCAGGAGCTGTTTGGCGACAGGTATACGGTGCTGATGGTGGAGGACACGCTGGCCACAGAGGAGGACGCTGTTAATGGCAGGTGAGGAGGGTAGTTGATCATGGGAGTGCTGTGTGTGTGTGTGTGTGTGTGCGGTGTGTGTGTGCGGTGTGTGTGTGCGTGTGTATGTGTGTGTGAGAGTGTGTGTGTATGTGTGTGTATGTGTGTGCGTGTATGTGTGTGTGAGAGTGTGTGTGAGTGTGTGTGTGATTGAACTTGCTTTTGGGGTTAGCTGGCGTTGTTAGGAAGAATGTCTTCAGAGGGGGGTGCATGTTCTGGCAGGTGAGGAGGGGGAGCAGGCCCATTCCTGTATAGCATTAAGGCTGGTGTACAAAGACGGGTGTTGTCAAAAGTGTTCAGTGCTGGGCCTAAGGAGGAGCACGCAGTGAGTGGCTGGGATAAGGAGCACGCAGTGTGGGGCAGGGCATTGAGCTTGCAGTGAGTGGCTGGGGCAGGGAGCACGCAGTGTGGGGTAGGGGTTGTGGTGGGTGAGGGACTTTTTGCG
>Ga0307942_1000218_pt1:0-27500 | contig 35972 bp, 42 predicted proteins | sample OrgLakmetagen175_FD_201846 | JGI IMG/M metagenome (GOLD analysis project Ga0307942, IMG submission 201846) | Saline water microbial communities from Organic Lake, Antarctica - #175 | ecosystem: Environmental > Aquatic > Non-marine Saline and Alkaline > Saline | place: Antarctica: Organic... | reverse complement strand
AACTTGTACGTATCATGGTTAGCGTCTGTATACCGAATGGCGCCTGACCCGCCGACAAAGACAACATATCGACTTCCGCGACAGCCTTATCTCCTCTCTTTTTTGGTAGCAAGCTCCAAAGGCTGCATGGAAAATGGGATGTATGGAAATTAAATCCGGTTTTCTCGTTCATGCATCACGGGCCTCGCGCGGGGTGTACTTCACTGACGCTTCCCCTTGTTTTTTTCCTACGTGTCATTGTTCAAACAAAACGCTCTACAACTCACGCCATCCAACCTTCCTGCATTTTTTAGAGCGCGACTGACTCCATTTTTTAGACTTCTTTGATTCTGTGTTCCTTCGCAGGCCTTTATAGAAACCTGCGCTTGAGCCCCACGTACTTCATCCCCAACTTCCAGATAAATTCTTTCAAAAGCATCACCCTGAACATCTTCCTCTGCATTTCGTCGCAGGCCTTGGATAGAAACCTGCGCTTGGGCCCCACGTACTTCATCCCTACTTCCAGATAGGATCTTTCAGAGGCATCACCCTGAACATCTTCCTCTGCATTTCGTCGCAGGCCTTGGATAGAAAAGTGCGCTTGGGCCCCACGTACTTCATCCCCAACTTCCAGATAGGATCTTTCGGAGGCATCACCCCCTTCACTCAGATGCTCAAGGTAAACAAGGAAAAAACTGGCTGGTGGTGCTTACACCACACTCCCCACATTAGAGTATTGAAGAAAGAAAGCCCCTTTGGTATCAATAGACAAGCCATGGATTCTTAATGATTTAAACACAAATTTATGATTTATACATCATCCAACATTATGCAAAGCTGAATTTAAACATCCATGAAAAATATCGAACGTGTGTGCTTCTGTTGTGTAACATGTGCATCATCTAAGGTAAGGTTATAAGGTTTCATCGCTATATATGCCTCAGGGGGCATCTGCGCAGAAGCTTGGAGAAAGCCTGTAACCGCACCCAGCTGAATAAAAGGGGAATCTCCATGAGAAGCATGGGAAGGAAGAGATGCGATGCTGAAGAGAAGCTGTGTATCATGTAAGGAAATGTATTTGCACACCCAGCTAGATAAAAGGGGAATCTCCATGAGAAACATGGGAAGGGAGAGATGCGATGCTGAAGAGAAGCTGTGTATCATCTAAGGAAATGTATTTGCACACCCAGCTAACTAAAAGGGGAACCTCCATGAGAAACATGGGAAGGAAGAGATGCGATGCTGAAGAGAAGCTGTGTATCATCTAAGGAAATGTATTTGCACACCCAGCTAATTAAAAGGGGAATCTCCATGGGAAACATGGGAAGGAAGAGATGCGATGCTGAAGAGAAGCTGTGTATCATCTAAGGAAATGTATATACATGCATACATGGCCCAACACACGCTCAATCTCAATAAATTGGCCTACAGATGGGGCGTGCCAGAACCGTACATGACCACATATCTGGAGAGCTCGCTGCCGAAAAATGCAAGTGTACACCCAAATGTACACCAAATGTCTAAAAAGAGAGTATGGTGAAACCTACAAACACAAGTGACATTATGGGGGGAGGCTTGCAGATCAAGAGCGTGCGCACATACACACACACACACACACACACACACACACACATACATGCATACACACGCACGGGCACGCTCACGGGACCGCTATTCATGTGGGATGTGTCTAGTGCAGGCCCCTTTGTCAAAAACACACATACACACACATGCACACAAACACACGCATGCACATGCAAATGCAAATGCTCACAGGACCGTGTATCCCTGTGGGATGTGGCTAGTGCAGGCCCCTAGTCAAAAACATACATACACACACATGCACACAAACACACGCATGCACGTGCAAATGCTCACAGGACCGTGTATCCATGTGGGATGTGGCTAGTGCAGGCCCCTTGTCAGGTGCAGCTGTGTCTGCGTTATTACTGGGTGCGGGCCTGCTGCAAAGTGGGGGGGACGCTGCGAGCTTACCTGACATGATGGTGGGTTTGTGTGTGTGTGTGTGTGTGTGTGTGTGTGTGTGTGCGTCTGTGTCCTATGGTGGGAAGTAAGTTTGGGTGATGTAAGTGTTGCAACATTTGTGGGGTACGATGCTAGCTCTATCAAATACCAGTGTGTATCCAGCTCGAGCTGTTGGTCAGGCTGTGCAAATTGCAAGGGTTATGATTACTGCAAATATAATGCAAGCTGTAAGCAAACTGTTGCAAAATTGCACTTTCATCCAGCTGAGATTTATCTATGTGCACAAAAAGGCAAAAAGAAGGCAAACTGACCTGCATATTTCCTTCAACACACACACACACACTCACACACACACACGTACACACACAGGTCCCTGTGCCCACCACTCTTTTTCAAGGCAGCTTACTGCTTGGCTCCATCACGCGCGCTGTGCTCGGAGATCAAGCACTCAGGGGCACCACGGTATGATTTGTATCTGTGTGTGTGTGTACATGCACGTGTTTTTGTGCTAGGAGATCAAGCACGCAGGGGCACCATGGTATGATATGTGTTTGTGTGTGCGTGTGTGTGTGTGTGTGTGTGTGTGTGTGTGTGTGCATGCGTGTACATGCACATGTTTTTGTGCGTGCTTGTATTTGCATCGTGTGCGTGTAAGTGGGTCTGAACCCATGCCATAGGTTTCCTCCGTTAAAACACCCGCCATGATTTTGAAAAGCTGCAGTCCGCGCATCACTTTTTCTGCTGCTGTTTGTTTTCCTCTTGAAGAGCGACAGAAAGAGCGCCACATGCACCCACAAACAGCAGCTTGGCTGTGTTACGGTGAACACAGCAAACTCAAAGAAAGGGGTGGAGCGCACAGGTTGCTGGGTCTGGAGCTCGTGTCCGTGACGAAAATAATAGGAGCCTAAGGGCGTTTGCAAAGCCTACATTCAAAGTGTGTGTGTGTGTCGAGGTCCGCTATGTGATCTGGCACTCGGAGTAAAAGGAAGGGTCACGCTCTCCCTAGCGAGGACTTAGTGAGAGTCTACGATCAAAGTGTCTGTCGTGTTCCGCTATGTGATCTGGCACTCAGAGTAAAAGAAAGTTAAAGTAAGGCAAGGTTACATCACTATATATGCCTCAAAGGGCATCCCAGCGGAAGCTTGGCAAAAGTCTGAAACACACCTGGCTAGACAAAAGAATGGGTCACGCTCTCTCTAGCGAGGACTTAGTGAGTGTCTACGGTACAAGTGTCTGTCGAGGTACGCCTAAGTGATCATTTATCCACGAAGTGATCAAGTGCTCAAAATGAACGAAAAGGTCACGTCCCCCCTAGCAGGCTGCATCCTAGAGTTTCAAGGTCCTGAGTCTTCATTTTCAAAGAGGCAGTCAAGAAGCTCCACGCGTACTCTAACAACTACCTGTGCTGCAGCATCCTCTCTATTTACTACCACTCTTTAAACCAGGGTTGTTCAGTTCGGAGTTCGGTCAAAAGTTCGGGTTCGCGAACTTTCACGAACTTTATCGAACCCTAAAAATGCCGTTCGAGAGCTACTAAAAGTTCGTCGAACTTTATGCCCTTTTTTCAAATTTTTGGGTCCACCAACTGTAGTCCAAAATGCAGGAAAAAGCCTTAGATGGCCGTCAAACGTTCTGATTTTTCGTGTAATGATAAATATAATGTATTATATGTATACAAGACATTTTAATCATGTTTGGACGAGTATGACCACAGAAGCCAGCAAAGTTCTTTAATTTCGAAATTGCACATCAAACTGCTCAAACAGTTTGAGGGTTCTAGAACTTTCACGAATTTTATTGAACCCTTGCTCCCAAAAAAACGAACTGAACAACCCTGCTATAAACTACAATATGCGGCAGCGTCCAGAAGGGAGGGGCACCTGGTTCCCTGTGACAGTGTTTAGATGCACTGACTCACTCTGCTGAACATACACCACGTGTGTGAAGGTGCCACCCCTTCCCGCCACCGTGCATGATCGTCCCTGCTTTGTGCGATCCCATGCAGGTGCTGTTGCCCCCCTTACTCATGGCTCTCCCTGCTAAACATACTGCACCAAGTGTGTGAATGTGCCACCCCTTCCCGCCACCGTGCCTGATCGTGCCCCTGCTTCGTGAAATACCCTGCAGGTGCTGGTGTCCCCCTTAGTCATTGCCGGGTGGTGTGGCCTGGTCACGCAGGCCCTGCAGCTTTTGCCCGTGGGCAACGTGGATGGAGGACGCATGGTGCAGGTGTGTGCCTCTGTCTGTGTGTGTGTGTTTGTGTGTGTCCCGCAATAGGGACCCTTGTTCAACTTTGTCAGTGGGTGGAGGGGGGGGGGGGCTTGCAGGACGTGGTGCACTGTCGCTCAGCAGCACTAGAACAAAGCATAGAAATGACATGTTAAAAGCTTCGTGCGAAAAAGACAACTCCACAACCGACAGCAAATCAGTTAATGGATGTGGTTATTTATAGGGGAGGGGGTAGGGGTGGGGGGGTAAGCCCCAAGTTGGGATTTTTTTCCCTCACCTGTAGCACCACAAGCACAGTAAATTAGGGGGTGGGTAGGTTGGAATATGGGTTATAGACACGGATACGTGCACACACGAGCAGACGCTCACACAAACACATTCTCGTGAACACACACACACACACACACACACACACACACACACACACACACATACACACACACACACACACACACACACACACACACACACACATACACACACAGGCAGCATTTGGACGACAGGCACTATCACTCAGTAGCTTCTTCACTTACGTGGGCTTAGGTCTGGGCTTGCTAGGTTCCTCCTTGGCTCTACCTTTTGGTCTGTACGTCATCATCTGCCAACGAGGGGCAGAGCAATATATCAAGGTGCATGCGTGTGTTTGCGTGCGTGCGTGTGTCTGTGTATTTTTTTAGGTTTGCCTTCATGAGTGTGGCACAGAATAGGAAGTCAGGAAGTGAACATGGGTGTGTGTGTATTTGTGTGCAGGAGTACCTGCTAACTAGGTATTAAGTAAGGTGTCACAGCGCGTGCGTTTTGTGTAGTTTTCTAGGTATATGTATGAACCAACCTTATTGCAAGTTGTGTCGCGTGTCAAGTTGTATCGCGTGTCACTGTTATAAATTTAACACACACACACACACGCACACGCACACACACACACACACACACACATATATATACACACACACAGGACACGGTAACCCCCCCCGGCAAGGCTCGCAGCACCATCACCGCTGTGGCCGTGTTGACAGCTGTGCTTTTGTTATTGCCCATGGCCCCGGAGCTGGCAGACGCTTTTGGTATTGGGCCCTCCGACCCCTTCTTCTGAGGTGTAATTCTTGGTCTGTGTTGTCGTCCCAAGCGGGGCTTTCCTATTCTGTCTGAGGCCTCTCTTGCCTCTCTGTGGCCGTTCTCAAAAGTGTGTTTCGAGACTCATGGCAGGATGGATCATGGGACAGAGGTCAGATTGAGCTCGAAGGGTTGAGAGTGAAGTGAAGAAATGGAGAGCGAGTGCACAAGAAAAAAAAGGGTTCGAAGCCTGGGCCTTGCAGTATGTAAGCACGTATGTAAGCAACTGGACGGGCTGTGTGTGTTGCGGACACTGTGGTGGGTGGGTGTGTTCAGTGTTTGCGCGTGCCCTTGTCAACGCACGGGGCTGTATGAGCAAGGTCAACACAGGAGCCTTTCAGATCACGACCTTCGGCAGCCAGGAATATGTACAATCAGTAGCTTTTTGGTGCCTTCTTTCGAGTTTCAGGGGAAGACTGTGGATGTGCAAGGTTCCTTTTGTGAGGGAACAGGTAGAGATCACTACCCACTCACTTGCTCGCTCGCTTGGCAGCATCATTTGGTTCCATCCACCTTGATTTCATTACTCGTAATGGATCGTCCTTACATATGTACCTAATGTATTTTTTTGATGGAGTACACCATGGTTGCTCAGACTTGCAAGGCCGCTGTGTAAGCTTGTTTTGTTTGTTATTGCTCCATGCATTCTTTTTGCCTGAAGCTGACACATGCCAATTTTATTGCGCGAGGAATTTTGTTTGATCTTTCTTGCGCGTCAGGGCACGATTCTGGGGAATTTTCTTATAAGCGGCTGGTAAGCCCGGCTTCGTGTTCAGCAGTTCCATCAAGCCAGACCTGGCGGAAGAAACAAGTTCGGGGCTCCTCAGCTCATCTCAGATCCGCACAAGCAAGGCGAGACGCAGCCGAGACGCAGCCGAGACGCAGCCTTAAATTTTCAGGAAAACGTCTGCGCAGGAACTTGACGTGCAGCGTGCAGGCTACAATTCACTGTATAGATACAAAGGATGTGCTAAGGAAGTGCGTGACTGCCCCAATGATACAAAGAATAAAATCTCCGCTGGTAGTGATGACACAGCCAGTATGAATAAGAGAGGGGGGCGGGTACGTAAGTGCCCCGCACCAGGCAACCCCCCACCGCGCAAACACACAAAAACAGAAATCAGTTTGGGTCGCAATGTCTTTCAATAATTATAATGGTTACACTGGGGGGGTGATTTCCAGCCAGGTTGTTTGGCTGATCGGCTGCTGACTGGTCTTGGCCAGCCACAAATAAAAGGATAGTGATCTGCTGAGATAGGAAATTATGAACAATTTGGTTGTTGACCTGTTGCAGCAAAAAGGGTTGGGCCGCTGAAAAGTCCTCAAAAAAAGGCGCAAACAAAAAGGAAAAATGTTTCCTCAGCTCACAAACCCGACGGTCTTGGTTAAGTAAGCGAGCATGCACCTCGTTCTAAACATGTTCATCTTCACCAGGAGATTGGTCACATACGTGAGAACCATCTTCATGCCACGCTGCTGCCTCAACTTTCATAGTGTGCGCACGCAAGCAAAGTCTACTAACATTGTGCACAACATGTTTGGACAGATCAACATGAAGATACCATGGTACATACAATAGTTGGCATAAATCATTTCTAGATGGCAAACCAAGAATGATAAATGGCCAGTTTGTTGTTGTGCGTGTTGGGGTCCACCGACTCAGCGCCTCTCCAAAAACCTCTCATCCTATGCTTCAATGTCTTTCACTACCGCACAGACACCCTTTACAATTTTCAATCAGAAACATGCTGTCCAATTCAAAAAGTCCATAGCCCACTTTGTCAACAATCAGGCAGTGCACTTCATTTTCTCCCAGGGTGTCAACACAATGTCATCTGTAGCATGATCACTGAACGCCATAATGTTGCCTACTACAGACTCATCATGTATGAAATCCACCAGCAAAGGCTCCTTGGCAGGTTGTATAGTTCATATGGATGCTGGCAGCACTGACCGTTTTGCCCAATAAAACCTTCAAATTCCCCAGCACGCTAGTAATAGGACTTTACCCATTTGGCCTTTTGATGCTCGTTTATGTGTCAGAGACAGTCTTAGTTCCAGTCGCCCTGATGCTATTTTGGTTAATCCCTTACCAACTAAATCTAAACCACCTTCCATTCCCCACTTGCAACAAATGCAGCATGCTTATCTCATGGACAAGTGCGCAGAGCTCACGAGCTTAACGTTAATAAGAGGGAGATACACCTCATAGAAGTGAAGTATTGTGAAGACACTGGCTGGAGGTAACAAACAGCACGAGAGTTTATGCAAACGCCTTATACATTGATCCTCCCACACCAAGAAGGATGATGTAAACTTTTTTTAGCTTTACCTCTAACACATTGCATCATCTGTTTTTAGCTTTACCTCTTTAGCTTTACCTCTAACACATTGCATCATCTAAAAGAGCTCGGCCTCAAACACAGAGCGAGGGCCCACAAAACTGCCCTTAAATTGCAAGCTCACTGTGTGCATTATTCGCACAAACTACAACTAGACGCGCACTTGGAGTATTCATTCAATTTGTGTGTCAGCTTTTTAATCTTATGGCAATCCAGATGGAGGTATGCAGATGGAGGTCCTGCCAGAGGATTATTATCTGTATGGTCTTTGTAACTAGTCCCCATTACTCCAACGTAAAATTGCCGATCACCACAGGAGTATTTTCATTTCCCTGAGCATATGAAATGACTACTTGCTTATACCACTGATGAGCGCCAGAACACACAAAGAATAAGCGGCAGCACAAGGACGGGAGTGCCCTTAGTTAAGTGTCGTTGTGAGTCTACCATTCCTTTCACATTTGAACAATATCTTCGGCAACGCTTTTTGCTCCTTTTTTGTGGGATTTTTTTGTGCAGCATTTGCCACTCAAACGCTACACAGTTTAATTATAGTAGTATTGATAAGGACACGCATTCAGGTGAGACTTGTCTAATGTTGCTGAGTAGATAATTCAACTGACCAATTGTCACGTGCCATTGAGCTAAAATGGCCCCAAAGGCTCTTTGACGCACAGCGAGTTCAAGCACCCCTCCCTGCTGCCCAGAAGGATGTCGGGCTGCCCGCAAACCGTCCTGGATGCATTGACTGCCGCGGGGGACAACTTGAGCGCGGAGAGCGCAAACGTGCTGTGCAACTACTTTGGCGCGAACTCCGACGTCACCGCCGCCAAGGATCGTTCCGAAGATATTGCACTAGGACTGAACAGCGCGTGAGTAGCGTTGCGCCAACGTCGAGGGACCCTTGGTGTTTTCGGTTGCGTGAAGCAAGCTCGCAATTTGAAGATATTCATTGGCTTGTCGTTGTCTTGTTATTGGCTGCTTGAGCACAAACGTGCTGTTACCACACACGCAGACCTGTAGCTCTTTGGCACACCCTGCAAGCATACATATATTATACACGCATACACATACGCGTACACACACACATACCCACACGCACGCTTGCACACATGCGCGCACGCTTGCACACACGCACGCACACACACACACACACACACACACACACACACACACACACACACACACACACACACACACATATGCACACAAACACACATACACACACACACACGCATATGCACGCAAACACACAATTGTTCTGCCCTGTTCTTTATTCAGGTGGCTGGTGCTATGTGGAGCTCTCGTGTTTATCATGCACGGAGGATTTGCCATGCTGTAAGTTCCGGCTGTTCGCGCATATCTTTTTTGTGACCAGCCACAGAGCCACCCTTTGTGTGCTGAGTTGTTCTGCAGCTCCTTATGAACGCAACCCACCCAATGTCAATCATTGCGCAATATGGCTATTAAGACTAGATTACGGCTGTTTTGACTAGATTAAGACGATGCTGTCTTCAAAACGACAAAACTTTCCAGTCCCGTGACAACAGAAATAAGTCCAGACGTGGGATAGATTGTTAGGTGTGTGGTTTAGTAGGTTCAGAGACACGGAAGGTAAGTTTCCTCACCAAGTCCATACTCATAATTTCTAATTCCTGTTGTTTTGATTGTTACGTAATTGATGCGCATTTAATCTAGCAGCACAGCACCCAGAGAAACCTCTCAACGTTGGTACTGTATTCTTATACGTGGTCATTAATTTGTTGTGCGCGGTGCTGCACAGCTGCTACAAAACTGCCTCACCAAAGAGCGTACGCGAACTCGGTGCAGAGCTGCACCTCTGTCTTGCTAGCCAAATTGTGTGCCAAAATTCAGAGTCACAACACTTTGTAACTGCTGCTGGTAACATCTGAAGCCTTTCCTTGTATAGGTTCACGTTCACGCTCTCCTCCAATGTGCGTCAAAGCGGGTTTATAGTGTGTGTATTATGCTTCCCTGTTTCGCAGGTGTGCCGGTGCCATTCGATCCAAGAACACGCTGGTGAGCAATTTTCAAGCATGTCTTTTTCTTACAAGGCACTCGCTCGACACGCCGCCGATTGCGTTAGTTTGCGTAGCCTCAATTTGCAAGCCTCAATTTGCGTAGCCTCAATTTGCGTAGCCTCAATTTGCGTAGCCTCAATTTGCGTAGCCTTAATTTGCGTAGCCTCAATTTGCATAGCCTCAATTTGCGTTTATTTGCCTAGCCTCAGTTTGCAACTGTGCAGATCTGGGTGCAGGTGATCACACTGAACGTGTGCAGTTGCTTTCTGTAGCAAGGTGTAACTAAACGAAGAGGAAGTGGGTGAGGGGCACGGTGAACATTGCCACATCAATGACCTCAGACATGTGTTGAAGCCAGTTTTAGTGGCTGATGTCATTCAAGACCGGTCTCGTGGAATTCCAGCTGTGCGCCTTTTTGTATCCTGGGGGGCTAAATACAAGGAATATGAGTAGGGAAGGCTAGAACCGGTATTTACACCATACGTTTGGTGATTTCCCTGCCAAAATTAACGTGTACTCACTTCACCCTATATATATATGCTTGTATGTAGGGTTGGCCAAAACCCTACATTTTTTTAGTATATACGGTGTGTATTTTTGGGAAATCACCATACATACAGGGAAATCACCATACATACGGTCATATACGGTGTGTATATACGGTTCTGGCCAACCCTAAATGTAAGGGGTCCCTCATTGCACAGTGGGCTCACCAAATGCCGCAGTCCAGCCTCCTACTCCTAATCGTGCACACAGTAAATATATGGTTCCAATCAACCCTACTCACTGCGCTCCTCAGCTCATGCACACCTCAGTACCTTTACTTTTTTCAGTACCCTTTTTAGCCTCGTCTCAGATCTCTTTTCTTTCTCCAAGAAGCAGTGCTCTCTCCCCCAATTGCTCCCACATGGCACAGCACTACGCCAAAACAGCCCACAGACATATAACTGCTCATCATGCCCGACCCCTTTGCCAACTCTCACTCACACCCACACTCATGCTCACCCACACAGAACATCTTGCTCCAAACCATCCTGGATGCGTGCGTGAGTGCCATAATGTTCTACTGCGTTGGGTGAGTGTCGGTTCATCAGGCAATTGTCACCGCACTCGTGAGCTGCTCTCAACCCAAATGTTTCTAACTGTCTTTGTCAAAAGGTTGCCCGAGGCTGTGCGTAGAGTCTGTGTATTGAGTTATACATGAGTTCCACACTGAGCTATACAATGAGTTCACACTGAGTCATGAGTTATACAGTTATACATGAGTTATACACTGAGTATACATGAGTTATACACTGAGTTATGAGTTATACACTGAGTTATACACTGAGTCATGAGTTATACACTGAGGTACGAGTTATACACTGAGTTATGAGTCATACACTGAGTTATACACTGAGTTGTGAGTTATACACTGAGTTGTACACTGAGTTGTGAGTTATACACTGAGTTATGAGTTAAACACTGAGTTATACATGAGTTATACACTGAGTTATACATGAGTTATACATGAGATATACACTGAGTTATGAGTTATACACAAAGTTATACATGAGTTATACACTACGTTATACATGAGTTATACACCGAGTTATACACTGAGTTATGAGCTATACACCAAGTTATACACTGAGATAGACACTGAGTTATGAGTTATACATGAGTTATACACCAAGTTATACACTGAGTTATGAGTTATACACCAAGTTATACACTCTGCGTACTGATTTATACTGAAATTATATTTTGATATAACTCTGCAAAGAAACACGGCATGTTTTGCAGTGTGTATCGGTCTGGTGCCATCCCTACTCTTATCCTGTGACTCTTGTCCATGGACTGGTCCCCTCCCCTCTCACCTGTGTCTGCATCCTGCTTTCACACCAGGCTTGCCTTTGCCCACCTACTTAGTGTTAACCCCATTACCTAGGTCGAATGTTCTGAGTGTTGTCAGCACATACACCGAAGCACACACAGGCACACCATACGTGCGCACCTAGGCACACCTAAGCACACCTAAGCACACCTAGGCACACCATACGTGCACACACACACACACGCACGCACGCATACACTCTAATTTTTTTTAATCAAATTGATCCCAGCTGATTGACTTTGTTTCCTGGACTGGATGGAGGCTTGACAGACGTTGCATCGTAGTTCATGGGACCAGCCCTTCCATTCCCCTCTCATCGTTCAGTCGATCCTTGTGCTGTGGCTTCAGAGGAAGTATGCTCCAGACACTGAGTTCGGCACTCGTTTGTGGGCCCGTTGGCCATTGAGAGCTTCCCAGTATTACACCCTCGGAAATTCAGGGTTTTTTGCTGGGGATATGTCGCTCATTCAATCACAATAAGTTGAATGTATAGAATTCCGGGAAGTTTTGGAGTGCTTTGGATGTTAAAGGTTTGTTCACAGAGGCCTGAAAAGAGCCAAAGAACCAATGAAACAGAGGCTTGTCAATACCCCCAGAATCTTGGTTTCATGTCGAGTTCAAAAGTCGAAATTCCATGTGAATCGACGGTATGTCGCCCTATCAAAAATACACTGACACACACATACATACACATACACATTCACACACACAGGTTTGCCTTTGCCTACGAAGAGGGTGACAACCCCAACACCTTCATTCTAGAAAAAGCACTGACACTTACACACACAAAAGCACTGACACATACACACACTCACACACTCACACACACAGGTTTGCCTTTGCCTACGAAGAGGGTAACAATCCCAATACCTTCATTCTAGAAAAAGCATCGACACTTACACACACTTACACACTCAAACACACAGGTTTGCCTTTGCTTACGGAGAGGGTGACAACCCCAACACCTTCATTGGTGATGCTGTGTTTGCTGCCGCCCGCTGGTCCTCCAACGCCACCGGCACCGGCACCGGCAACTGGCAAGATTGGGTGAGCACCGTGTGTGTGTGACCATTTTGTGTGTTGGATTATTGAGGGGAAGCAGTGGGGTGAGAGCTGTGTTTGCTGCCGCCCGCTGGTCCTCCAACGCCACCGGCACCGGCACCGGCAATTGGCAAGATTGGGTGAGCAGTGTGTGTGTGTGTGCGTGTGTGCGTGTGTGCGTGTGACCATTTTGTGTGTTGGATTAATGAGGGGAAGCCGTGGGGTGAGAGCTCTGTGTGTGTGTCTATGTGTGTGTGACCATTTTGTGTGTTGAATTAATGAGGGGAAGCCGTGGGGTGAGAGCTGTGTTTTGTGCTGCTTGCTGGTCCTCCCATGCTGAAGGCACTGGAGAGGGCAATTTGCAGGAATGAATGAGCATCGTGTGTACATGCCTGTGTGTGTTGTGTGCTGAGCATCGTGTGTGCATGCCTATGTGTGTGTTGTGTGTTGTGTGTGTACGCTGTGTGTTGTGTGAGGGCGACGGTGGGGGGGGGAATAAGTGCTGTCTTTGGTGCTGCCCGCTGTTCCTCCAATGCTGAACGAAATGAAGAGGGCAATTGGCAGGATTGTATGTCCTGCACGCAGCTCTTTCCACGGGCCTTTGCGCTGTCATTTACCTTCAAGAACGCATCCAAACACTCTGAGCTTCTTCAGAACAATGGACGTGTTCCATATCCCGCACGCAGTCTTCATTCAGGCCTTTGCCGTTTACTCAAACCATCAGATTTATCCAAACATCCGACGCATCCAAACACTCTGATTTTCTTCAGAAAAACGGACGTGCTCCATGTCCCGCACGCAGTTCTTCCAATGGGCCTTTGCCGCCACCGCCACCACCATCCCCGCCGGCTGTGTGGCTGAGCGCTTCAACTTCAATGCCTACCTTGCGTACACCATCTTCGTATCAGGCTGGATCTACCCAGTGGTGGGTGCTTCCTGCCTTGCTTCATTTTTGCAGCCAATCGGTGCTTCAGTGGGTGTCGGAGTGGGTGTTGCTGGGAGGTCAAGAGTGTGATGCATCTGCCTGCAGATGAGTGTGATGCACCTGCCAACAGATGAGTGTGATGCATCTGCCTGCAGATGAGTGTGATGCATCTGTCTGCAGATGAGTGTGATGCATCTGCCTGCAGATGTGTGTGATGCACCTGCCTGCAGATGAGTGTGATGCATCTGTCTGCAGATGAGTGTGATGCACCTGCCTGCAGATGTGTGTGATGCACCTGCCTGCAAATGTGTGTGATGCATCTGGCCTGCAGATGAGTGTGATGCACCTGTCTGCAGATGTGTGTGATGCATCTGCCTGCAGATGAGTGTGATGCGTCGTTGGTGCTTTGTGGGGGTGGTCAGCTACTTGCCCTTTCCTTGAAATATATTATGATGGGAGAGGGCAGCGTGTCCTCTGTGGTGTCATGCTAATGGTTGAGTCGTTCCTGCGTTTGTTGTCAAACGGTTAAGCCTTGCTGGTCTGGAAAAGCAAGCAGCAGAGTTGGTGGTGTGCGTTCGCTGAATATTTCTGTTCGGTTCCTCCAGTGGGTGATGTAGAAGTAGAAATGTAGAAGTGGGATTCAGGTGCCAGCTGAATTTTCCATAGGATTTTCCATAGGATTTTCCATAGCTTTGTAGCTCCTGAATTGATCCTGCAAATTGTCAAAGCCATTTCTATTACCTTTTCTGGACACAAGTGTGTGTTTTAGTGAAAGTCTATGTACATTCATGCACACACACACATGCATACACACACACACATGCACACACACATGCACACATGCACACATGCACATGCACACACGCACAGGTGGTGCACTGGGTGTGGTCTGTGAACGGCTGGCTGTCCTACTTTCAGTATCCAGGGGGTGACCAGGGTGGCAACGGCAAAGGCTGGCACTTGTTCCGGTCAGGCATGATTGACTACGCAGGGTCAGGTGCGCGAAGTTCATGGTTCACAGTTCTTGGTTCATGGTGGCAGGATTAGGTGCGCGAAGTTCATGGTCGACTACGCAGGATCAGGTGCGCGGAACTTCAGCAAAAATGTTGTGGGTGGTAGATGGAAAAGTCCCCACACAGGGCAGTCGTGGCAAAGGCTGGCACTTGTTCCGTTCAGGCATGATTGACTACGCAGGGTCAGGTGCGCGGAAGTTCCAGGCAATAATGTTGTGGGTGGTAGATCGAGAAGTCCTCATACAGGGCAGTCGTGGCAAAGGCCGGCACTTGTTTTGTTCAGGCAAAGGTTCCAGCAACAATGTTGTGGTTGGTTGATGAAAAAGTCCGCACGGGGCAGTCATGGCACAGGCTGCGCTGTTTGCTTCAAATAATGTTGCCAGCAAACAGAAGATTCCGTAACATGCAGGGGTTGACGTACAGCTTGAACCCTAAAACCCTGACCCTAAAACCCTAAACCCATACCTAGGGTTGGCCAGAGCCACATATATACGGTGTATATACGGTATTTTTGGCAGGGAAATCACCAAATATACGGTCATATACGGTGTAATTATACGGTTCTGGCCAACCCTACCCATACCTAAACCCTAAGGTGGACTCTCTCACGATTGTCACCCCAGCTGCTTACGCTTCCCGCTTCAACTCTGGGCTTGTTCTGGAACCTCGTTTTTTAGCCACAGCAAGGCTAGTCTCAATATACACATAAGCCTACACATATATCACACATGTGCACAAACCACCACATCAATATACTGAACACATACGCACACGAATACACCAGAAACGCACATGCACACACGCAAACACACACACACACGCACACACACATACACACACGCGCACACACACACACACACACACACACACACGCACACGCACACACACGCACACACACACACACACACACGCACGCACACACACACACACAGCCGTGATCCACATGACGGGAGGCTTCACCGGGATGATGGGCGCCTGGCTGGTGGGCCCCCGTTTGGGCCGGTTTGACTCCATGGGCAACCCAGTAGATATGCCTGGACACTCCGTGGTGCTGACGGTGCTGGGCACGGTACTGCTGTGGTTCGGATGGTAGGTATTGTGTGAGGTGCCGGATTTGATGTTGTGTCAGGGATGCTGTGTTAGGTGCCGGATTCGATGCTGTTTAAGGGATACTGTGTAAGGTGCCGGATTTGATGCTGTTTATGGGATGCTGTGTTAGGTACCGGATTTGATGATGTGTCAGGGATGCTGTGTTAGGTGCCGGATTTGATGCTTTGTTAGGAGTGCTGCGTAAGGTGCCGGATTTGATGCTGCGTCAGGGATGCTGCGTTAAGTGCCAGATTTGATGATGTGTCAGGGATGCTGTGTTAGGTGCCGGATTTGATGCTTTGTTAGGGGTGCTGCGTAAGGTGCCGGATTTGATGCTGTGTCAGGGATGCTGTGTTAGGTGTGGGGCACTTCTCTGTGGTGTGGGCTTCGGACATGATTGGGTGCTGGACACACTTTGTGGTGCTGACAATGCCGGGCACGGTGCTGCTGTGGTTTAAATGGCAGGTGCCGGATTTGATGCTGTGTTAGGTGCCGGATTTGATGCTTTGATAGGGATGCTGCGTAAGGTGCCGGATTTGATGCTGTGTCCGGGATGCTGTGTTAGGTGCGGGGCACTGCTCTGTGGTGTGGGCTTAGGACATAGTTGGGTGCTGGACATACTCCGTGGTGCTGACGGTGCTGGGCGCAATGCTGCTGCTGTGGCTCGGATGGTAGGTGCTGTATTAGGTGCGGGGCACTTCTCTGTGGTGTGGTCTAATGACATGGTTGGGTGCTGGACATACTCCGTGGTGCTGACAGAGCTGATGCTGCTGTGGTTCAGATGGTAGGTGCTGTGCTATGAATGCATTAACACATGAAAGTACTAACATACCAACAACAAAACGTAAGTACGTTAACAAACAAACGACGTACAACACAAATACGCCATACCGTATGACTCATACGGCACATCCCTTGATTTGCTCACGTGCGCCCCCGTGATTGCTGTTGCAGGTCAGGCTTTAGTTTTGTACGTCGCGTAAAAACATGCGTCGCATGTAGGGTTGGCCACAACCAAACTTGTACGTGTATGTACGGCAGGAAAATCACCAAACATACGGTCAAATACGGTGCATCATAATACGGTTATGGCCAAGCCTAGTCAGTCATGCGGCGGCACATAAGGTCAAATACTGTGCATTATAGTACGGTTCTGGCCAAACCTAGTCAGTCGTGCGGCGGCACATAAGGTCAAATGCTGTGCATTATAGTACGGTTATGGCCAAGCCTAGTCAGTCATGCGGCGCCACATAAGGTCAAATGCTGTGCAATATAGTACGGTTCTGGCCAAACCTAGTCAGTCGTGCGACGACGGCACATCGCTGGACTTGCTCACGTGCGCCCCCGTGATTGCGTTTGCAGGTACGGCTTCAACCCCGGGTCCGTGCTGGTCATTGACAGCGCCGTCAGCGGAGAAGTCGCTGCACGTGCTGCGGTTACCACCACCCTCTCTGGAGCTGCAGGCGGCCTGACCTGCTTGGCAAACGCATGGAGGCGTAATAAGGTGTGTGGGTGGGTGGGTGGGTGGGCGGTGTGGGTGGGGTTGGAGTTGGGGGCAGGGATGGGTGTAGGTGTGGGGGTGGGGGTGGGTGTTTGAATGAACTATATTCCGTTTGCTTTCCTTGTAACGACCCATGAAGCACTCTTGGTCATCAAACGCACCCTACTTCTCCTGGCTTTACACACACACAAACACACGCACACACACACACTCTCTCTCTCCCTCTCTCTCTCTCTCTCTCTCTCTCTCTCTCTCTCTCTCTCTCACACACACACACACACACACACACGCACGTTACACATCAAATTTACACGGCTCCAATAGCGGGGACTTGTAAAGTACTCACCGTACGCAGGGAGATGAGCCACGGGTTAAGCTCGATTCGCAAGATCCGGCTGACGTTCATCAGAGTGGCAACATCTTGACACACATTCTCTGCAGTGACCAGAACCTGAGAAAAGGGATGCGCACGTCGCTGAAAGATGTGGCAATGTTCATTTACCGGAAGGTCTGTCTTGCAGCAAGAGCCAGAAAGAACCAAGGAGAGCATACAAGATGCCGACAAGAAGCATTGTTATACACCTTCAGGGGGTAAGAAAGGTCCAATGAAAGACTTTATTGATCTTGAAACGCGTCTGACGCTGTGTGTGACGCGCAGCGTTTGCATTTCGTATCGGTTGGAGTTGCCCTTCAGGCGAACGCATGGATTGTTATTCTCCTTTTTTTCCTGGCTGCAGCTAGGCAGTGTTTGCCTGCCTGCCTGTCTGTTAAATTTATCGGCCGTCCCTTACATCTCAACAACACACGACCCTGCATCTTTGCATTACACCTCACTCAAAATCCCTATACCAGTGGAGAACAAACTACCACCCCAAACACACACACCTCCACTTTAAAGCCCACATATTGTGCCGCCTTTATGGAGGACAGCAGGTAGCGCTCTCCCCCCCCAAGTGTGATATGGTATGGTGTGAAGAACCCTGCCGTTCGCATACGCATGCTGTCATCCAGCCCACGCCAGTTTACAGCTTTGGGACCCACTGTGCGTAGGACCTGCCGCTCTGCATGAGGTGGTGGCAAGATGTCCAGGCCTGAGAGGGGGGAACGTGCTGGGCCCTCTGCTGTGGTGTGGTTGGAGCGCAACGAGTCCTGCAAATGGCGAGAGCACGCGTGTGTGCACGTGATTCATTTGAGCTTCCGTGGAGAAGAGAGCCCAGCCCTTCCTACATACATGAAGGCGTGTGCGTTGCACTGCTATCTGCAGCAACATATTTTAGAACTGCTGGCGAGCACAGGTGCAGCTAGATTGTGGGGAGATAGAGGCTGGCAATGGCCGAGACGGGTGGTCTGTTAGTCCCTTGGCTTAGCTCTGCAGTCTCTGTGCCTAGCGCTTCGCTCGTTTGAGCCTGGTACTCCAGTCTCTTAGCAACTTCTTTTTGCTTCTGGCACTCTGTTGAACCTCCCTGTCTGGGCCCTTTTTGTCTGCTGGTAAAGGAGTTCTACGGTATTTGGTACCAAAGTGTTTTTACTTGATCAATGTGGGGAGTGATCTTCACTGCCCATAATTCTTCTTGTATTTGTGGGGAGAAGATGCATGGGTTGCAACAACCCCGAAATGGTAAAAGCATGCGCACAGGTGCATGGGTATATGTGTGTGTATGTGTGTGTGTATGTGTGTGTGTGTGTGTGTGTATGTGTGTGTGTGTGTGTGTGTGTCTACGTGTGTTTGTGAGCACACATGCGATAATCCATGGAACAGCGTGCTTATTTCCGTACAAGCATGTCTGATGCATACCTGCCTGTCACTTTCCTTCCTGCTAGACCTCAAGTTCAGCAGGAAAGCCGTTTGTGCGATGATGTACACAGCAGCGAAGAGGGAGAGGACATAGCGCGTGCGGGGGCGACGGTTTGTTTTACTGCCAAGTTGCATGGTACGCTGCAAGGAAAGTAAGCCAAAAGTTGGACACGTGTTGATCAACTGGCACGCACGCAAAGGTCTATTTTAAGGTCTATTTCATGCAAGCGAGGCAGTCAACCCACATTTGATGCTCATCACTTGGCCTTTTCAAGGGCTGTGCTGCCATGTCCAGGAAGACTGGAGCTCACAGTGGCCAGGTCCTGTCGAGGAAGGTTCATTCGTGCTTGCACTGTTGCAGTGATACAAATTATTTGTATTATATCAGAGTAGTTGATTGTAATATATCAGAGTAGTTTTTGAATGCGTCGTGATTTCAGGTTCTGTTGCAGAGAGCCAGCTACTTCGGTTAAAATTGCGAACGGGCCAAACATGCGTCAGCAAAAAAGGCCTTTGAACTCGACGAATGATTACCCCTTTACGACGCAAGCTTCTAAGCCTTCTAAGCGATCATCTCACTATTTTTACACAACTACCTGACCTAGCAGTTCAACCTGAACTAGCAGTCGCACTTTTTCACTTTTTACTGAAGGCCCTTTTGTAAATCTTGTATGTATTACGGCGCGTTTACAATGAACTTTGACCCGTTTGCTCCTTCGAGCTCTGAATGCCTTTCTTGGCTTGTCATCACAGTATCACTGATTTTGAGATCAATGCATTCCTGAATCAAGACTCATACAGACTCCTCAAGTTTGTGTCAGAATTAGTTTCAATTTTCGGCACTGGTTGATTTTGGTTCACCAGCCAGTTGCCATCAGCCAGAGTCTCGGGCTGTAGGCCATCCTTGTAACCCGCCCTTGTAACCCTTGACCCGAATGTGTGATTACAACGCGCGTTTAGATGTCAGGTTAAGGAAATTCAATCGGGTTAAATAATTCCCCCCTCTGGGAGAAAAAAAATATAAAAAGGTAAAGCTAAATTCCAGAAAGGCCAGGGTGCATTTGAAATGAAAGTAAAACAGAGGAAAGCATGCCGACAGGTCAAAAAGGCCAGGAGGCGGACCTGAGCTTTGCCTCTGGAGTGCATGCCACAATTATGATAGTTCACAGGGGATTACTAAACATATTTATGAGCACGTTGGCACCAACAGCGACAGACCTAATACTAACCCTGTTTGTTGTAAATGCAAACGGGGTAAATGAATTAACCGCGGTTAACCTCGGAAATTGCAAAGAGGGTTAATCAAATAAACCTTAACCCGCCGTTGTAAACGCGCCGTTAAAAAATAATGGAAGGGTGTTGCGGAGTAGTCAAGTGTACCTCTTATAACCAACAAGTGTACCTCTTATATAGGCAGGTATGTCACTCTTTTTGTAAAACTCCTAAAGAAAAGCGCATTACCGGTGTCTCTGAAAACGTGAATATACGTCTTATTAGGATCACAGGCGGGAAACGGAGTGTGTCAGTTTTCTGAACCCCTCCATGCCGGTAGTGTTTACACTATCTGCGTCCTTTTCTTTTGTTCATGTGCCTATACTGCTTGTTGGATAGGAAAAGTGTCTACATAGTATGTTATTTCGATCAGATGATGTACATCACGTCTATTTGGTTGGAAGTCCCATGGTTTCATAGCCAAGGGCAGAGTAACTATGATTGCTTCTGGCTCTCTAAATCTCCGCCATTGTTGAATAAGGTTGGATGGTAATAGAGCCAGCTTAAACTGTCCCCATATCTGTGTCTCAGCAGAAGGGCGTACACTGTCTTGTTGCACCATTGCTGCACGACTGCCTATGCCTGCTTGTGCTAGCATGCAAGCACCCTGAGCACCTTGATTAATTGCTTAAAAAATCATCGGTGCACCGAATTTCATTGGTGTACTCATTGATTGATTGCATGGCTAACACGCCATATGCGCATGTACTTTGAAAGCAGAGGCGGCAGCATGTATAGCTGTGCTACCATGCTGAGACATCCAGCTTGAATAAAAGAAGGACATAAGCTGCTCCATTCAGATAGATCTGAATTGACTGAGCTTGTCGCGCAAGTCGCAGTAAATATGAGCGGCGTACGTGAGACCGCATCAGCTTGTTTTCCCAGTGTTCTGTCTAGCTCTCTTGGCTGCCGCTTGGGCATTCAGCAGCTCCTGCGCTTCCTCCAAGGTCAGCTCCTCTTCACTCCCTGATTCATCGTCGCTGCCTTCCTCCTCCTTACCCCCTGTTTCAAGAGCAGAAAGCACAAGTTGAGAATGGTATGCGAGGATTTTACCTGTGGTGACACCATGTGCTGACCTTCATGGATATAGAGAAAAGGAAAAATTCACCAGCAGTGTAGCACATACAGCCACTAGCAATAACAAAGAAAAGAGGACGCACGATCAAGGGAGGAGGACATGCCACGAGATCGGTTGGTCAGCCAAGACTTTCACAAGGCCTAACCATTTTATCCCGAGCAAAACCTTTGTCTGTTGCTTGTTGCTTACCAAACACCTCCTGCTGTTCACCAAACAGACCGTCCCCAAGCAACTTTCTTTGGCTGGCCACTAACATTGAATCGCCTCACAGCTCAATCAAATTGCCACCACCACTCACCAAACAGCTCGTCCCTGAGCTTGCCCTCATGCGCAGCAGCAATTTCCTCGTCAGTGGCGAGGCACGTATCCAGTAGGGAACGGATGGCACCCGTCTGTGTGTGTGTGTGTGTGTGTACAATTGTGCCTGCGTATATATCTGTGCGCATCTGCGTGTATCTCTGTGTGAGTGCGTCTTCACGTGCATGTGTGTTGTAGTTTTTAGCCGAGCACCGTCGGAAGTCAGAGGCGGTTCTGGTAACTGGCAAGGGAACGGATGGCGTCCACGTGAGCACACTTGCCACATCTGTAAGACGAACGTGTTGCCAGCTTGCGTGACAAAGTTTCGGAAGGACTAGAGCACCTCCCAGCTAGTAATTTGGGTTAGACCAGATTGTTGAAGTTGAAGTGTATCTTGGGAAAGCTTTTGCTGGAATGTTTGTACGTGAAAGGACCAATGAAGTTCTGCAGCTAATTCTAGCAGTACACCTTAGCTTGGCTGCAAGGCAGGTAATCAAAAGGAGCAAATTGCCATCTTGAGCGTGCAGGCACATGTGAACGGAGCGCCTTCGCAAACCGTGATTGCTGTCCTTTGCTGTAACACGACACAGAACGTTTAGCACATACATGCCCTTTATAATTAGAAAAACGAAACAGAAAATTTAGCACATGGCATGTGCCACATGCCCTTGAAAGTCTAAAGAGTAAAACGCTACACGCTCCCGACGCGCACAAGAGAATGGCGTACACTCAAAAAGAAGCCATGTGAGCTAGCATTAGATCGGGAGAGACCCACCTTCAGACCGTTGCCGATGAATACGAGCTCCTGACGGCGGTCTCCGGTTTCGGGGTGGTCAGGGCTGAAGTCAGCAAGGATGCGTTTCAGGGTGTCCTGGTCGCGAGTCCATTCCTCCTGCGCACGTGTGCAAGTGCGTGTGTGTATGTGTGTATGTGTGAGTGAGCATGTGTAAGAGTGTGTACTTATGTGTTTGTGTGCATGAGAATGTGTGTATGTTATTGCATTGGAGTTATTGTGTGTGTTCTTGCATTGGTGTTATTGTGTTATTGCATTGGTGTTATTGTGTGTGTTATATTGTGTGTGTAGCTTACGCGTACTTGATGAAATGGAGTAAGCATTCAGCAATTCTCCGACTTACTCACAAAGGTATGGAAGCATTGGAGTGTACGGAATATAGTCCTGTATGGAACAAGTGCTGTCCAAATGCAATCCAAACACACAAAGCACCTGTTTCTACCTGAGGATCTCACAAATACAGATAAAATTGCCTTATTGCAATCAGAACAGACAGGAACAAAATGCATAATGCTGTTATTACCTCAGGCACGGAGGCAAACCAGGCGCCTTCCTTCATGACCTGCAGCAGCGCCCCCACATTGTCCCACCCAAGCATGGTGTCGTGCTGCGTGGCCAGCCAGAAGAAACCCTTCGACCTGTGTGTGTCACGACGTCACGACGCATTCACGCGGGGGAGCATATGTAAGAAAGAATATGTATGTGTGTGTGAGAGCTGTTTGCCCTATATTCACAGAGATGCGCGCACACACATACATGCTCTCACACACAAATACACTGGCACACCGTAGCATAGCTCACTTTGAGGGAGCGAGATCAACCATTCGCAAAACATTACATTGATACAGCGCTGTATACACACACAATCACACAAAACGGATGCGCATACATACACAGATACATATGCTCACACACACACGCACACACACATACGCACACGCACACGCACACGCACACACACACACGCACACACACACACTGGTACAGACTGGCTTAGCCCACATCAAGGGGAACATCCACAGAAGGTTACATTGATACAGCAAAAAGGGTGGCTTATTCCTGCACTTGTCCAATCCTGGACATTCAGACATGCACCGACACCATGACTTGTGCATTCCCCTTTCCCATGGCTAAGGGTTTTGTAAGGTAGGTTTGTAAGGCAGGGTTTTCAAGGTAGGGTTTGTACCAACACCCACACGCCCAAGTTGCATACCTCTTTCACATGCCCTCTAGAAGCAGTGCGTTTTTCCTGAATCCATTCATTTCTCCAACTCAGTTTCATGGTGTATACCGCACTCTCCCACCCACCCACCAAAGTAACCCACACCCACACCCATACCCACACCCACACTCATCCCTTCACCTACTCCTTTTCACACACACATACACACACATACACAAATACACGCTCCCCCTCACCTCACAACCTCCCCCAGCTCCTTTGACGCCGCACTCAGCACCGTATCCCGGGCCGCTGCGTAGTCAGCAAGAGCCTCTTCCATGCTCTCGTCTCCATCACTCCCTCCCTCACTCTCACCACTCCCCTCAACCGAAATGCCTTGCTGCTGCTCCTCCTTCTCCTCCTCCTCTTTGGCCTTCTTCCCTCCCACCTTTCCACCTCCTGGCTGCTTCTTCTCTTCCTGGTCTTGCCGCCACCGCTGCTGCTGCTGCTCCTCCTCCTCTTCCTGCTTCCTTTTCTGACAGCACGGCTTCATTGCTTCCTTACCACACTCCTTTTTTTGGCTGCCCCCTTTTGCGCATCCAGTCTTTTCACATCCCTTAGCACAGGCATCATTCTTTTCTTCATCCTGCACTCGGCAGACAAAACGCTTACTTTCTAAGATATTAAAAACGTCAAGAAGACCCATTAAAAATGATGTGAGCAAATGGCGCCACGACCATACCCAGGTGGTCGTGGCGCAGAGAGGCGATTTTAAAACCCTGGTAGTGATGGTGCAGGAAGGACAAACCACACACAGGTGGTGTAACTCACATAAGAGAGTGCCAGATCTCATCACAAAATGAGTACTTACCTACAAATGCAGCTTTTTGAAAATCTTACGCTGGTCAACCAGTAGGATCAACTGACATTTCCAGCATTGTCATACGCCTTGCATGCAGTGCGTATGTTTGTGCTGAGGTGTATAGGTGTAGCATCTCTCCCACTCCTGCATCACACCACCACTCGCTGGCCTCCTCAATCCCCTAATCATGCTCGCTGTCATCTCAGTCATTTGCAACCACTTGTTTTTGCTGCATTGTCATACACCTTGCATGCAGTGCGTATGTTTGTGCTGAGATGTATACGTGTAGCATCTCACCCACTCCTGTATCACACCACCACTCGCTGGCCTCCTCAATCCCTTAATCATGCTCGCTGTCATCTCAGACATTTGCAACCACTTGTTTTTGCTGCAGTGCCGTATACGCGTCCAAATCTGTGTAAGCACATACACACATGCAGCAGTGTACACACACACACACACACACACACACAAACCTGCGTTTCTTCACTACCCTCCACTGCACAGGTGCACATGCATATACACAAATAACACTCACCTGCATCTCCTCATCGCTATGCTCCTCACTCCCACTCTCATCCTCACTCTCGCTGTCATCACTGTCGGTTGCGATGACGCGAGTGAGAAAGAACTTGCGCATGAAATTGCGGTACAGGCGGCCTGCGCGATGACACGTTGGTTTATATGCTTTGGCTCTATGCGGTGTATAGAGCGGCTACTGTATTGGTTCAGTATCTTGCACGTTAAAAGTACGTTGATGTTTTGCACAACAATTCCAAACATGTGTGAGCATGCTGCAGATGGAGAGGATGGAGCTAAAGTGAGCTCGCGATGTGCGGAAACAATGTCCAGGCCTTGTATGCCAAATTATGTATAGAGTATAGAGGTGAGATGAAACTTAACATGTCGGATTGAACCCTAAATTTGTGCAATCGACGTTGGTACAGAATTGGACCCTAAATTTGTGCAATTGATGTTGCAACAGACAGGGTAAGGAATGGAAGCAAAAGCTTGGCGTTGCTGTAAATACGCCTGCTAGTGCATGTGCAAGACAAGCACACACAAACACATGTGTGCAAACACATGTGCACACACACATACATGCACGTACGCAAACACACATACACACACTATCTCTCTCTCTCTCTCTTTCTTTCTTTTATATCTCTCTTACGCACATACACACACCTGGATGGAAGGGCTTGCGTGCAGTGTAAACAAAAGAGGTGACTTTCTTGCCAGATCCTTCATGCTTGCGTGCTTCAGTTGCGCCTGGCTTTGACACGTTTGAGCTTTCCAAGGCTTGCAGCCAGCCGGCTGAGCGAGAAGTCTGCAAGACAGTTTCATCAGTAAAAATAGCTGACATGGTTTGACTGTCCATGATGTCCGCATGCTTGTGTGTATGCGTGTGTGTGCATGTGTGTGTGCGTGCGTGTTTGCGTGCGAGTGTTTGGGTGTGTGTGACCATACCGTCTGCCGGCTGAAGGGAAGGTTGTATGAAATTAGAAGATGAGACAGAAAGGTGGTTGCACAAATTATAGGCCTCAAGGGAGAATTAAACTCCAGTGCTTGCTTCGCACACCCATCCACCCCCCCACGCCCACCTGTCCCCTCATTCACGTACACATGTTTCAAGCTGGCACCAAACTTCCTCACTAGAACGGTCCTGCTGTCTCACCTTCTCCAAGTCAAACGCCTGTGTGTGTGAGATTTCTTTCAGGGGCACACTCGCTTGTGTTGCTTCCAAGACCCGTGCACACGGGTTAAGGGAGAGCGCTAGGTCTCGGACCTCTGCAAGTCCTTCCTTGCTGATCTGGAAGTGTGCATGTGTGTGTGAGTATGTGTGTGTGTGAGTGTGAGTGTGTGTGAAAGAGACAGACAGACAGACAGAGAGAGAGAGAGAGTGTGAGTAAGTGAGAGTGAAAGAGAGAGGTCCTGCTTAAGGGTGCTGGGGGGACCTCCAGAAGTGGAGGAACTAATCCTGGCCTTGTCATGAATGGTTGTGGCATGTGTGTGAACAATGTGTGTGATGTTGTCATGGAATTGTGAGGCATGCTCTAATGTCCTAGGCTTTCCAGCCTTGTGCGCTTTTGATCAGAACCTGATATGCTTATCCTGAACATCACCAGTTGTCGGCTCAGAAAGGCAGCATTGTGTCCTTCACAGGCGCGGGCTTTGATCGATACATTAGCTTTAGTACACAATCATCCACGTAAACACATGTACACGCACACATACACACACGCACGCACGCACACACACACCCACACTTGTACACGCACACATACACACGCACCAAGTCACACTTGTTGATGACAATCACGTTTGCAAACTCCACCATATCCACTAGCAGCGTTGCCACACTGCGCTGATCGCCTTCTGGTACCCTGCAAAAGAAATAGGGTTGTCACCTCACAAGGCTCGTGAAAGGAGTGTGTACAAGGGCCCTATGCAGAAAGCAACGTGCAGCCTTACTCGTCAACTTCAAACTGAATCGCCGCAACAAACAAGCAGCCACCTGCACCTTACAGCTTGGAACCTGCTACTCCTGAATACCCAAATATGATGGTAACATTGACTCCATTGACCAAACGCCATCACGAGGGTTTGGCCAAGTCCCAGAAACTTGCCCCCTCCCTAGAGTACTACTCCCTTGCCTAAACTTCCTAGCCGCTCCTTGTCCACGTGCCCACCAACCTGCCCACCCACTCAATACTAGGGTTGGTCAGAGCCATAGATATACAGTGCATATACGGTATGTTTGGCAGGAAAATCACCAAACATACAATATACGGTCACTTGCAGTGAATATAAACGGTTCTGGCCAACCCTACTCATTACCCACTGGGCATCCACCTGTTCATTTACGCGGTTATAGGTTATAGGAGAGGTATGGTTATAGGAATGGTATGGTTTGCCTCGATATTCGATACGTTGACAATTAGTGTAAGAAGTGAGCTTATTTATTATGCTTTGGAGGGGAGTGGAGGGTCGGAATTAGTTTGATTGAAGGTTTAAGGTTGAGATCATGTCTGCATCTGTACCTGATCTAGCGAGTTCTTTTTGGGGGGTATCATTCATGCGTACAGATTGCATGCGTGTAGC
>Ga0307942_1000215_pt1 | contig 36032 bp, 53 predicted proteins | sample OrgLakmetagen175_FD_201846 | JGI IMG/M metagenome (GOLD analysis project Ga0307942, IMG submission 201846) | Saline water microbial communities from Organic Lake, Antarctica - #175 | ecosystem: Environmental > Aquatic > Non-marine Saline and Alkaline > Saline | place: Antarctica: Organic Lake... | reverse complement strand
GTGTGTGTGTGTGTGTGTGTGTGTGTGTGTGTGTGTGTGTGTGTGTGTTTGTGTGTGTGTGTGTGTGTGTGTGCATGTGCAAGGTGGGCAGCATCATCACAGAAGGGACGCGAATGCCAGCCCGACCATCACACACCTATAGTTGGCCACCTTCATTTGCTGCTTTTTTCCAAGAGTTCAAAGTCGAGTGAATTTCATGCACGGACAAGCAACATATCCTTTTGATAATTTTATAAATTTTTGCAGCTTCACAAATGGCCGATAACTGGGAGGATGAAGTTGCCCCTCCAGCCCCACCCCCACCTCCTCCATCCCGGTTCAACGTGAACGCCCCGTCGTTTTCCTTCAACCCTGGTGCTCCAACTTTCTCCTTTGCTCCCCCTCCTCCACCCCCCCAAACGATGCCCTCCATGCCTGCACCAGCTTTCAGGCCTGCCCCACCCAACCCCAGTGTGTCCAGTGCCCAGGCCTTCTCTGCACCTCCCCCAGCTCCTCCTCCCCAGCCACAAGTCCCCGTGCAAGCCCCTGCAGCCAGCATGCCAGCGCCAGCACCGCCACCACCCGCTGCGAGCCGAATGCAGGTCGATGAACCAGCAGTGAGCAACGGGCAAGGAGCAGTTCTTGCACCTGCGCCAGCAGGTGTGGGAAAAGAGGGAATGATGATGAGCTTTGCCATGAGTGCACACACAGCATGATCAGAATTGAGGGCACGTAGCACGCTACACAGCAAACAGAGCTGCACACAAGCATCCAGTCAGTGATGTCACGAGTGTTACACGTATGGCAGGTCTGCCAGTAGCCGAGGCCGAGGCATGAGCATGTAATACATACAGAAGTACAATATACTGTCCTGCAATCCTGCTTGACCAACATGAGCTGCATCACAAATGCAGAGGAGCTCGTGGAAAAGACGGAGAAGCTTAGTGTGAAGGAGGAAAAGCAACAGCAAATCTTGCTGGAGGAGATAAACTACAACGAGGGTGAAATCCTGAAAGCCTACGAAGCACTCATGAAAGAGGATCCCAGGTTTGTGTGTATGTGTCACGGTGTGTGTGCTGCTGTTTGGATTGTAAATGCATGTTGGGTGCGGTAGGTGTACATGAGCCTTCGGTGTGCATCCTTACCCTCAACTTGCACGCAAGCATGCGTCTTCTGAATGTTACATGTCAACTTGTTGTTGTATGAAGCAACCTGTCACCGAATTATCCTGCCCTTGTTCACGCAGAGAGCATCTGAATGTCGTATTTATTGGTCACATTGATGCGGGCAAGTCTACTCTGGCCGGCCAAATCCTGTTCACCACGGTACGTGCCGGTTGCTTGATGTGTGTGCGCTGCCCACCCTTCTGCAAGTTGCTTTATGAGCAGAATGTAAGAAAGATTACGCAGTACATGTGTACACGCAAATTTAGAAAAGGTGGCTGTACTAATTATAATTTCTCATTGGATAGCCATGTCAGGCTCAGCATAAGTGGTTGCTCTAAACCTAAGTAATTGCAGACCATTGCCTATGCCACACCCAATTGCGTCTAAATGGCCACCGTTGTGTTACAAACGCTTGCAGGGAGGCGTGGATAAGCGAACCATAGAGAAGTACGAGAGGTAAGCCTAGGCTGAGCAGGAGTGAGCTGAGCTGTGTAGCTGTGTGTCTCCTGGCCTGCTTCGGAGCCACACTTTCACACAAGTCCATTTATTCCATGTATTCCATTTCGTGCACCCGCCACTGCTGAGCCTGTAAGTTGGTTTTCAGCACAGGACTTGGCACACCTCAAGAGGAACGGGCGATTAGGCTAAGCATGTTGGCACATGGTGCTTATTTTTGGAGATGTGGAAGCGCGCGCGTGTGTGTGTGTGTGTGTGTGTGCGTCCAGCCTTTCTTACAAGCTTTCACAACTATTCCACGCGTGTGTGCTTCACTCACTCGTAATGCGCGCCTCCTGACTCTTGTGTGCTGTCAGGGAGGCTAAGGAGAAGAGCCGAGAGGGCTGGTACATGGCCTACATCATGGACACCAACGAGGAGGAGCGATCAAAGGTGGGATGGGTGGGGTGCGCGTCAGGTGCTCTCAGGAAGTGATGGGGTGGGTAGGCCGTGGATGTGTATGTGAAAGAAAGTGGTATAAGATGTGGAAGGGGAAGGGGGGTGCTTTTAGAGCTGGCGCCATCTGATGCTCATGAATGTGTGACGACGCCTGATGAATTTCAGGGGGGGGATTTGAAAACGAGCAAGAAAAGTGGTGGATATGGTAATCGAGGATTTTAAAAATAGTAGGGGAATTTAAAAAGTAGTAGGGGGGGGGGATTGAAATAATTGCATGAAAAGGGGTGGTTATGGAAATTGAGGCTGACTTCAGTAAAAACTAATAATGCGTGCCACCCACAGTGTTATGTTGCTGCGGTCTGCTTGGGTGCATACACACATGAATATTGTTGAGATAGGTTTGTATGATGGACGACACATATAATTACCAGGTAAATGCACCACCCATGCTCCTACAGACTGTTTAGAGAGCATGCTTCATCTTGCTGGTGAGGGGCGCATGCACACCCCTCAGCCACCTTTCTCGCACACAGCACGAGCTCGTTCGTCCAATGCTTTATCTCACGCATGCAAACAAGCATGTGCCCCCTGCACTATGCGCGCGCACGCACACACACACACGTACACACACACATATTTACACACACAGGGTATCACACAAGAGGTGGGGCGTGCCCACTTTGAGACGGTGAAGCATCGGTATACCGTGCTGGACGCCCCAGGCCACAAGAACTACGTGCCCAACATGATTCAGGGCGCATGTCAAGCAGATGTGGCCATCCTGGTCATTTCAGCACGAAAGGTGCGTGTGTGAGCAAACGGCTTGATTTCACGCAAACTGTGTCCTTTGTGAGTGCCTGTGTGCATTCATTGGTTTGTGCGTGTCTGTGCGTAGAGTGTGTGTGAAGGCATACTTGTCCTCACTATGGGCAATGTTGCACATCCTCTAGACATGGACTTCCATCATCATCACATGAATGGCATACCTTGGTAGAATTGCTCAGCGGTGAAGCACTCAGTTTGTACCAAAGATCCGAAGAAAAAAGCAGTGACACACATGTACTGAGCAGGGACACACCTGTACCAAGCGGGGACCGCACTGTACTGCCCCTTGTTAACTCAAACACAAAAGGAAGAGCGCTCCCTCACCTGGACTTACAGCCCCTTGTGTTAACTCAAACAACAAAAGGAAGAGCGCTCCCTCACCTGGACTGTCCACACCTGTCTGTTCACTACTCGCCCCTGTTGTCACACGAATGCAATACTTGCAGGGAGAGTTTGAAACGGGCTTTGAACGTGGAGGGCAGACACGAGAGCACGCGCAGCTAGCCAAGACCCTGGGGGTGAAGCAGCTTATCATCGTGGTCAACAAACTGGACTGTGCGTCGGTGGCCTTGGAAGATGGTGCGTGCGTGTATGCGTGTGTGGTAAACCTTTGGAGGTTGCCCTACTACTGCTGTTGATTTCCAAGAGCATAATGCAAGCTGGGAAATGTCTTTTGTTATACAGACAGAAAACAGTGAACTAGTAGTTTACGTCAGGGCAGAAAGTGGGCTAGTGGAAGTGGGAAATGAAAAATTGACGGAATAATAACACGCAACAGGTCCTCCTGACGGCACCATTATTGAAAGTCTGATTTGCAAGGTCTTTGCGTGTGCATTTGAACCTAAGCATGAATTGCTGACGTAATTTTCATCCAACAAAACCTGGATTTGTTCACTTGTTTGCTCCAATGCTAGTGTAGGTATTGTACCTTACCTATGCGTATGCATGCACACACGTATACCAACACGCACACATATGCATACACGCACAGGATCTTGGGATAAAGAGAGATATGACACCATTGTGGAGAAGATGACTCCCTTTATCAAGGGCTGTGGCTACAACCTCAAGAAAGAGGTGAGCGCCTGAGCATGGATTTTGCCTGGAAGCAATGTAGCAGTAGTATGGTTTTGTCATTCTGAAAGGTCATTTTGCAGTCTAGTTGATCTACCATTTTAGGACTTGGACACCCTTATCTACAGCTGTGGTCACTCCTCCTTTCTATTCCCCTACTGCCTCTTCTTTCTCAAAGTCCCTCCCTGTCACTGGTGCTCAGCCCTGTCCTGTCTTCACCCTTCTTCACTCCCTCGTACATACACACACATACACACACATACACACACGCACATGCTCACACATACATCCATACGCAACACATCATCAAGACACACAAAAACACATAGAGACAAGCCTTTACCTTCTTGCGCACTCCCAAATCCGCTGCCCTGCCCCCTCCTCTTTTCCCTTGCCTGCAGGTCCAATTTCTGCCCATCTCTGCGCTGTACGGTCACAACATCAAAGACGTGGTGCCGAAAGAAAGGTGCAGCTGGTACGAAGGGCCCCCCCTGTTCGAGGTGCGCACCATCCATGATTTCCTTCTGTCTCTGTGTTCCAGAATCGCACCATAGGATGCACAGATCAGTCCTCTGAATGACTCGGAAAGGAGTGATACAGGATAGCCTGCTAGAGGACTGCATCTCACCACTGTCCTTGAGCGTTGTGTTGTGCGTTAGCCTTGCAGGATGCAGGAACACTTGCTTCAGCGTTGCATGCAGCATTACATGGAATGAGGCTTATGTTTGTTTAAGGATTCCAGCCTGAGAGGCCTGTCAATGATGGCCTTCATCTAAATTCCCTATATTTTGTCACGTACACACCAGCTTGAGTACTTGCACACAAACAGGAAACACAAGCATGTCCATATGCAAGAGTTATTGAACATAACCCCAGCCCATACTCTAACCCGCACATACGCGCGCAGATGTTGGATGCCATTGATTCCACCGACCCCAACCCCCTGGCCCCTGTGCGCTTGCCCATTGTGGATAAGTGGCGCGACATGGGCACAATCGTGATGGGCAAGATTGAGAGTGGATTCATGCGCCAAGGGGATGTTTACTTGCTCATGCCTGCCAAGTACGTGCGTTTGTGGGTGTGGGTGTGGGTGTGGGTGTGGGTGTGGGTGTGTGGGTACATGTGCATGTGGTGCCTTGTGGGTGTGTTGCGCGTGCAGTAGGCCTCCGTGGCTGTTGTGACTTTACTCTGGCAAGTGCTTGTCCACTGTCGTAGGCCCAAGGTGTGGCAGGTGTATGCGCCAAAGCATGTTGTGCCCTTGCTCTTGAGCAGCTCCTGGTTAGGCTGGCTGAGTGTGTAGGGCAGTGTGTTGGGCAGCGTAAGGGACAGCCTTTAGGGGGAAGGGCATTTCTGTTGGGTTTGCCGTGCTTGTGAAGTTACGGTATCACTTTTGTGATGTTAACGTGTACAGCGGGTCACATTAGGGATGTATACAGCCCCCAATTGGACGTGCCAAGGTGGTGCACGTGCTGCTTTGTCACACCGAATGGTTGCCTTTGCATGAAGATGGGTTCAAGTGTGCCATAGCTACAAGGCTCAAATGCTCTAGGAACTTTGCCCTTTCAGGTGCTCATGTTCAGTAATTCATTGCAGACAAGCTTGTTTTCCCACCAGCTGGCAGTCCACAAACATGCAGCTATGAAACATTGGACTGCGTGGATTGCTTATGCAGGTTAAAAATGAAGATCGAGGCCATTTACCGGGACGAGAAGGAAGTCACGAGCACGAGGAGTGGAGAAAACCTGAGATTACGAGTCACAGGTGGGTATCTGACCGAAAGTACTCGCCTGTACGCTCGCCTGTACGCTGCCAGGCCCTAAGCTGCGCGGTTGCTGCTTGCTTTGGGGTCTGGTCACGGACGTGCATGGGGTGCCCGCAGACTTCCTCTTTCACGCGCGTTTGTCATTCCCATCATCAGAAAAAGTAAACCTAAGCTCTGACTCCAGACCAGGTGTAAAAAGATGGAAGGGAGATGATGGTGCCTCTCCGATGAAATGCAAGCGTCGGTGTGGTGTGTGCTTATGCTTAAAAAAGTGTGTGCTTATGCTTAAAAAAGGGATACACAAGTGCTTGCGCAGCAGAGTGACTTTCCTAATGGATACGCCTGTGCTGCTCTGCTTGCACACTGCACAAGACCTTATGATTTGTCTGTGTGTTGCTGCGTTGTTGTGGCAGTCCAGCATGGTTCCTGCCTGTGAAAAAGTCGATGTATGCATACGCAACAGCTGAAAGGTCTTCATCCTCAATTTCAGGATGCTGCTTATCAAAGCGGCGGGAACACTGCTGCTGTTCTTGTGCTGTAATTATGAAAGGGTGTCTGCCTGGGGATGGTCTAAAGAGCCTGCCTAGGGATGGTCAAGCACGTGCCGAGATATCTCTGCTGAAATCCTGGAGACAAGCAGGCGCCTTAGTGTATAGTTGTATAACCCAATACAATAAATGATCATGTGACCTTAAACGCAGTGTAGTCTTATTTTAATAATTAGGCCCAGTACACTGCACTTCTGTGTTGACTTGTTTCTGAGATGCGTGCACTTGCTCTTACAACACGCAGGCGTGGAGGAGTCGGATATCATGCAGGGCTTTGTGATCAGCAGCTTTAAAAACCCCGTACCCATGTGCACCCAATTTGAAGCGCAGCTCATGATTGTGGAGCTGCTAGAGCACAACCCCATATTCACGGTCAGTGCAACTGCCAACTTCAAACTAGTTCTGCAATAACCACGTGCTTAAATAGCATACTCAATTCGCAGACTACCAGAAAACCCTCATAGTCCATGCTAGTGTGCAGCACTGCATGAGCAGGCGCATTGGTGCGTTTCACTTTGCGAGGGCGTGCTTGAGGGCATGATCACGATATGTACATAAGCCCTTCCAATTTCAGACACATGCCATCACGCGCACATGGCACTCACGCAATAGTAACGGTGCAGGTCGATAAATTTGTGTGTTACAAAATTTTCTAACAGGAATGCTTTTCCCAATAAACATGGTCATTCGCTGTCAAACTACGCACAAAAAGGGACGAGGGAAACCTTTTGCTTGCTCTAGCACATCAATCATTGCATGCATTCGTCAATGATTTGTGGCAGTATCTGCTGGAGTCTGTTGGTTCTAGAAGCACAATCATCCTAGCAAAGCAAGAGCAGTTGCAAAGGGTTATCTGCATCAGTTCATGTACATTTTGTGTTTGCTAACAATCGCACATCAATCTGCACACAGGTCGGCTACAAGAGCATCCTGCACATTCACGCGAGCATGGAGGAGTGCGAGATTACCAAGATGGTGGCAGAGGTGGATATGAAGACAAAGGAGCACAAGAAGGCGCGCTTTGTGAAGCAAGGGGGCATGTGCATCTGCCGCATCTCAGTGGACAAGCCCATCTGCTTGGAAACTTTCCAGGTGCGCAGAGTCTGCACGCTTGTGTGCATGCTATCACACGTATATTATAGACAAGCACGTGTAAATGAAAACACACACAAAGACGTACAATGATTGATTGTCAACTGACCTTAGGCACCAATTTATTGATATGTAGTAAGCACACTCCCAATTCATATTGTTGAGGACATGAACAATGTGTTCTTCAGAGAAGTCATCTTAAGATGGGATACGTGTGGTCAATCCTCTCATCTTTTCCTTGCCCTTCCCATTGCTGCAGGAACTGGCTGCTATGGGTCGCTTCACTCTTCGTGATGAGGGCCGCACCATTGCCATTGGCAAGGTTACCAAGCTTCCCAAAACCCATTAGTGTTGAGGGTGTATGAATGACAGCGCCATCGCGCTAAGGCGTAACTAGACGTTACTAGCGCCTACGGGGTTAGTAATGAAAGTGCCCCCCCTCTATCATTCCATTCCCTACTTCAGGCATGCACAAAAGGCGTCTGGAGCATGATGGCGGAATACGTTTCAAGACATTTATGCATGCAGTGTGTCTGCTCAACTATTTTATTCATGTGTAGAGGTAACTCCTTTTTCCACAAGACCAAGTCTGTGTTCGGTTACACAAATACTAGAGTGGCTGAAGCCAATGAAAGCACATCATGTACAGCAAAAAAGAAATACCTGCAGTCACAACTAGAATTGGAGCCGAATCTAATACAACTGCCGTGACGTTCTCTACCATGAAGACGTACATCATAGTCACAAGGGTTGACCAGACGTACTCACCAGATGTACCCGCTTGATCTCAGCGGGGCCTTCTTTCCTTGTTTGTGTACATTCAACCAAACTACAACAATGAAGATCTGAACACAAATCCTCTTCCTTTGCAGCAATGACCTCCAGCTTGGTCTTGTGCATGAGTCTGGCATACAGCGAAATTCTCCCAACCATCAATTTAGACAATCAATTACGCCATCAAAATCATTCGCCAAAGCAAATGTGAATCTATGTATGTCAGCAAAAACCGGCAGAAAGCCGCCTCTCTTCTGTACAAGAAGAAGTACATCATGTGCACACAACCCAAACCTAAGCTGCCTAGTGTGCGCAAGGCAGGCCCTATTCATGAAGAGGTGGCCGCGTGAGCCCTACAGAGGTCCTTGAGTTTTCCCTGCTTGGTATGGCAGACGAAGGAACGGATGCAGTCCCAGAACCAGCACCACCTGCTGAAGCAGCTCCAAAAAGAACATGGCAGGAACGACGAACTGAGGCATGTCTGCTACCGCCTGCTGCTGCTGCTGGTTGTTTGGTGTCTGGCGCATCAAATAGAGCTGTGCATGAAGAACGGCCGACGCTTGAGACTTTCTTCTGCAATGCATCAACAGTGCGTGCCTTTTCAGCAGCGTCCTGCGTGTTTAGGCCATAGGCATACATGATAAGTTAGCTTTGTGTGTCTGTGTGTGTGTGCGTGTGTGTGTGTGTTTTCTATTTGTGTGTTTGCATCCAAAGGTAAGCTCGTGACACACCTCCTCATGACGTTTGCAGCGCTCCAAAAGACCGGTTATCTGCGCATCCTTGCCTAGGCGCATGGCCTCCCATGCCTTGAGCATCTGGTGCAGCTCCCTACCAAATGTAGGGTTTGCACACATGCAGTTGTTGGGTGAGTTGGTGATAAAAAGCGTCTGTGCCTGCAACTTTCTACAAAGAAGTAGCGTGTACAACTGGGGAATTTTTAGCACATGTCTAAAATAGACATACTACCTCCTGAACCCTCAAAAGTCAGCAAAAACCGAGCAGATTGCATCGTGTGAAGGACATACATAGGACAGGAGCTTTTTACAGGCATGCGCACGCAAGCAAACACCAACCTGATTTCTGCTCCCTTCCTGTCCAGCTGCTCTTGTAACGCCCTGCAGGCTAGATTGGATTCCTCAAGCTCAGCCTGCGGGGCATTAGTTGCAGAAACAGGTACAGATATTAAAGCCAGGCTCCCTCGTTGTGTCCTCTGTATGTCGTAGGACAAAGCTAGCGTCAAGGCCAAGGTTGTGTCGTACTTGCATTTAAAACCAAGGATGCAAGGACCAGTCTTCACTTCTACAACGTAGCCAATTGTGGAACGCATCGCAATGTTTGAAAGGTTCTGGCCACAACAATAAGTGAGCAGGCGCATTCTTCAATATGATCTCTTTCATCCATGCTTGTCATGCAGTGATTTAAATAGATTCTTTTGTCCATACCTGTGCTGCGCCAAGCTGTTGACTTATTTCCTTTGCCTGACGAGAGGACTTGCTGACGTCTGTGTCTTGCTGCTGCTCCAATCCTTTCAGGCGCTCCTGTTGGGTGCAGGGACGAAAAAATACATCACATTTGTATACGCTTTACATGCAAAACTTCCGCACAAGAAATATGCAAAGCACGCTGAAGTTGCGAATGCCCACCTGCGTTGCAGCGTGGTTTTGGCGAGAAATTGACAGAGCCTCCTGCAGCTGTGAGGCACGCACGGCTGCTGCTGCACAGTCGCTCTGCTTGGCTGCCAGCGCTGCCTGCAGCTCATCACACTTGCGGGCCAGCACATCCTGTGCAGCTGCGAGCCGTCCACCATCGCGCTCCTGTACGCACAGACACAAGGAGCAGAGGCAGCGTGAAGCTAAGCACACAAGCGCATGTGATGGGAACATTTGCAGCACATGATTGGGTCAACACAGATCCTTGCAAAGAGGTATTTCTGCCCAGTAATCATTATGGTCAGTATGAGCTAAACGCTTGACTAGTGGAATCAATGCAAATGCACAACACGCATATACACACACTCATTTGGACCTGCTGCAGCAGCCGCGTCTTCAGTCGCTCATAGTCCCCAATCTGGCGCTGAATCTCTGCCTCAACGGTACTGGAGTCAGCCTCCTTGCGAGCAAGCCGAACCCGCAGGGCCGCTGCCTCCTGCTCTACCGCTGCAAGTTCATCACGCTCGCAGCTGGCGTTGTCGGTTTGGGATCTGCAAGCCGCAAGCCAAGGTGTGATATATTGCATTTGCTTGCCGCACTAGCAATTTATCCCCAACACTTATAACTGCTTTGCCCGTAGCGTAAACATCGCAGCAAGGTTCAAGCATCCACAATACACAAAGCACATACAGCAGCAACTAATGTTTAGGGACGGCAGCAACACACAAAAAACTACCCACGTGACGCGCGCCTGCAGCGCTTTGACGTCTGCCTCCAAGCGCCGTGCCTCTCCCCTGCACGCTCGTAAATCTGCTGCTGCATATGCTGCCTGCACAGGAGGCACGTGCGTTGCCGATTACTAGTAGCACTGGAGGGCACAAGGCTCCAGATGTCTCTACTAGAGTGCCACAGCCTCCGAAGCCCACTTTTATAATGACACGGCTGCCGTATAAAGCTCAAATATCTCAATTTAAATGCAGCACCTTTATGTTGCAGCAGCATATGTGAACCAGATCACACAAGCCTGTCTACATGCTCCCGTGAACACACACTCACGCTCTTTACCACACCACCTATCCACTCGCACCTGCTGGTCTTTCTGGCTCAGTGCATCAGCCACCACATCCAGCAGGGAGTGCAACTGCTGCAGAGGGGGGCGTGCAGCAACTTCCAGACTGGAAGCAGCGGCAGAGGAATTGGTGGTGCTGCTACTGTTTGCGTCACCTGTGCTGCTACCAGGAACTTGCTGCTGGGATGCTTTGTCCTCTGCTCCATGCTGCTGCTGCTGCTGCTGCTGCTTGCCCACAGGTGAGGGCTGTGGCGACTGCAGGTCCTGGAGCGGGGTGCCTGCCCCCAGTAGCAGTTCCCTTAGGGACAGCACCAATCGATTAAGCTCACGGTCCATGTGCTTGGAGCCACGCTTGTGGCCAGCAGTGGCCTGAGTGTGCAAGAGTTGACGTTTCGTGTGATTGTGTTTGTGGTGAGTGTGTTGTATACGTGTGTGATGCGTCAAGTGGATGCACTGTGTGGCTCACTCTCCATCATCTTGTATCATCATTAGATATCTTGCGTTTAAACATTTCAACACATGAGACCTCAAACCTCCTGCCCACCTGTGCCATCTCTGCCTGCACCCGAGCGTGCTCCACTTCACGTGTGCGTGCACGTGCACCCTGCTGCTCCAGCTGACCTCTCAGTTCTGTGTTCTGCGCGTCTTTGCTGCGCATGCGGTCCTGCACACATCTCAAGTCCACCTGCGCACACAAACGAAACAATACATAAAACAGCAAAACGTACACAGACGCGAACGAGGAATAGAGGGCTCACGTGATTGAGTTCAAGCAGCTTCTTGCGCCATCATATTTCTGAAGCAAAAATCCGACAGCAAAACATGCACTCTCACATGAGCCATGCGACCCATGAACCACACATGTCAGCCTCGTGCGTTTGCACCTGCTAATGAACACTGATTTGCTGATGACACTGATCTGCAAACCTCACCTGGCATGCGGCTAGCTGCTGGTCCAGGTGCATGGCATTGGCCTCGTATGAAGACACCTGAGCACCAAGGGCTCGAACCTGCGTGGTGCGTGTGAGCGTCAGGCAAAGCTAGCAGATGAACACTAAAAGGCAAAGCAGATGAGCACTAAAAGGCCTGAAAGCAAGGTGACAGGCAACAAAACAATTTGGGTTTCCAGATGGAGCGTACAGAACAAAAAAAGCACTGCTTTGTGTGCAGTGTCTGTAAAGTACAGTGGCTAGGGGGAGTGGGGTCGCAGCAATGCAAGTGCAGCTGTTAATGATGTAAAAAGACAGTGCTGCTCCTCCTTCCTCAAAGCTTTCATTCAGCATTCATGATGCAGATCACCCTCCACAAATGCGCCGTTCATGCGTCAAGTCCCCTAGGAACACCCTTTGTGACACACAACAAAGCTACCTGCTCATCCTTGCTGCTGATTTGCGCCAGTAAGGCCTCACAGTCAATGCTGGCCTTCCTGAGCTGGCTGCCCTGGCCCTGCTCCAGGTTGAGCACTTGGCGCTCCAGCTTGTCAGCCTGACGAACAGAGGCACACACAGCCAGTCACATTTCCATAGACACACAAACAGGGGAGGAAAACACCTCGGCGCAAACTAAGTGCGGCATACTGGGTATGCGAGGTAGCAATGGTTTGAAATCACTTGATTGTTTGATAGTTGAAGTCGGACCCTGCTCTTGTGCAGACTTGGTTTACAAAAGACAGCATACGCCACGCACCAATCTGGTTGTGGCTGCAAGCTGCTGCTGTGTCCCCTTTATCTGTTGGCTACTGCTTTCGAGGTCAGCTTCCAGGTCATGTATATGCTGTGTGCGAGCGAGGCACGCCTGAAGCAGCAGGGAGGAAAGGAGGAAGTATGCTGAGATGTGCAACTGAAATGCATTCAGAGAGCAGGACTGGAGGAAGCTCAATGTATATACCGGGTATATACAAACTTCTTACCAATAAGCCAAGTTTCCAACACACACGTCACACACAACCCACCTGCTTCCATGTGTCTGCCACCTCATCCAACTGCCTTAGCTGCTGCATGAACATGGCTGCTGCCATCCCTCCATCGTGCAAGGCTGAACTAGTGGTAGCTAAAGAGCTGCTTGACCACTCTTGTTCGTACAGGTCACCTCCCTGCTGCTCCGCCTGCCCGTCTGCAGCTGAGAAGGCAGACCTGTGCAGCAGCTGAAGCTCAAGGCTGCTCACCGTCTCCTGAAGTTGGCGCACCTGCGTGATCACCAAGGCAGCGCAGTGCATAGTTGAGGGGATCAGCCACGTTTTACACATTCTAGAATGGGTACCGAGGAACAGCAGCAAAAAGGATTACAGAGCAATTGAGCTGTGGCAAGCTGACTCAAACCATTACGGTACAGCACTGCTACTTCTCAGCCCACCGGATTCTAAACATTGAACAACTCATGTCCCCCTTAACACTTATTGTCCACCACCCCACCTGCTTCACCGACTGATTCAGGGCAGTAGATACCCGTGCAGCCTCCTCTGCCTCAACCGCTCGCTTTGCATAAGCTGCATCCAACGCACAGCGCAGGGACTGTAGCTCTATCTGCTGCGCCTGCAGCTGCAGGTTCAGGAGAAAGAACGGGCACCTCAATTCCAATGCCAACATGGGCTCTCATACAGACACGTGAGCAAGCGTGCACTGCACGCGCACATACAATCACACAATTACACTCACCTGCTCCACCATCTCATGTCCCACGTCAGCCACGTCTGGGGCAGCCAGGTCATTACTCCCCGCATCGCTTTCCCGCAGCGGCCTGCTGCAGTCCTGGTCCCTGTCTTCTCTGCTCCGTTGCTGACGTGATGCACGAAGGGATCCAAGCAGCTCAGAGCTGGCGTGCAGCTTCTGCTTGCGGCCTTGCTGTGCATGTACCAGTTTTGCCTGATGGTGTACAGTAATTACGAATAACATGCTACTGAGTTGACCAGAAGGGTGTTGACTATGGTTGACCGTGTGTTTGCAGTCAAGAGCTTGAGAGTTCTAAATGACATGCAGTGACGTGCATGAGGTGCGTACATGTGCGTAAGTCTACATACATGTGTGTTTGCACGGCACGCACAAGCAATTCTGCACGTGTTGACCATGCATGTCTGTACAGGCAGGGAATCACGGTTGCTTGCACGTTCAGTTGTGTGCACGGCTTGTTGATGCATGCGTACATGTGCAACAATGCTGCTTGTGCATTTGTGCCCTGTATTGGGGAGAAGGGTCTGTCTGCTCACCTCGAGGGCAGAGATGCGCGCGCGTGCCTCTGCTGCCTGGTTGGTGGAAACGGCTGCATGTTCCTGTGCTGCCATGAGTGCAACCTGTCGGTGTATGTATGTGCGTTTTAACGTGGGCTTGAGGAAAAGGAGAGATAGGGAGTAACCTCAGTTGCAAAACGTTTCCATCACAAACCTTGTACGCGTTCAAACTCCCACGTTGTTGATGCTGCCGTTGTGACACAGGTGAAGCGTCCCTAGGGAGGGGGGAAGGGGCTGTGGCCACACGATGGGAGCAAAAGTCAGTTTTATTGTCGAAAACCAATCATGCTTAAAATAAATGAGGTCGAATTATTTAAATTGAGTAATAAAATCGATCCGCGCTCACCTGTTGACTTTTGTTGGGGCGGAGAGGCACCTTGCGCGCTTTCCTGCACCCCAGGAGGAAGAAGCAAGCAAGCTGTAATGGTTGACTGGGAAAGGTGGCCACGTTTGACCAAACTCAACAACTGCATTCACCCACACTCCATGCGCCGCACCTGGGTGAGCGCATTCAGGTGGGCCTCCGCCTGAGCTGCCCGTGCTTTGGCTACTTTCAGTTTGGTGTGCGTACGGTCTGATGTGTGTGTGTGTGTGTGTGTGTGTGTGTGTGTGTGTGTGTGTGTGTGTTTGTGTGTGTGTGTGTTTGTGTGTGTGTGTGTACGTGTGTGTGTGTGTGTGTGTGTATGTGTGTGTGTTTGTATGTGTGTGTGTGTGTGTGTGTGTGTGTGCATGTGTGTGTGTATATGTGTATGTGTATGTTTTTTGTGTAGTGTGTTTGCATGTAACCGTGTGTGCTTGTGTGTGTGCATGTGTGTGTGTGTGTGAGAGAGAGTGTGTGTGTGTGTGTGTGTGTATGTGTGTGTGAGAGTGTGTGTGTGTGCATTTGTGTGTGTGTGTGTTTGTGTGTGTGTGTGCGCGTGTGTGTATGTGTGTGTGAGAGTGTGTGTGTGTGTGTCTCTGTGTGTCTGTGTGTGTGTGCGCGTGTGTGTCTCTGTGTGTCTCTGTGTGTGTGAGTGTGAGAGTGTGAGCGTGAGTGTGTGTATATGTGTGTGTGAGTGAGTTAGTGTGTATGTGCCCGTGTGTGTGTGTGTGTGTGTGTGTGCGTGTATGTATGTGTGTGTGTGTGTGCTTGCATGTGTGTGCGTGCGTGCGTATGTGTGTGTGTGTGCGTGTGTGCGCGCGCGTGTCCGTATGTGTAGTTGTGTGGTTGTGCGTATTATAGGTGTCTGTATTCATTTAAGCCCGATTGCTTGTTGCTTTGGGGAACAAGATGCAAAAACTCACCCAGGAGGCGAATTAGCTCCTTGTTCTCTGAGTACACCGTGGCATATCGCTGTGGGAGGCTAGCGGCGTCTGGTGTCATGCAGACGCCGGTGGAGAGGGTGGGGGCTGAGAGTGCTTGTGCACCAAGGGAAGACGTTGAGGAAAGACCAATGTCAGAGAAGGAGCGCGCAGGGCAGCTGAAAGTGCCATCAACAGCATCCCTGTAGTACGAATGGGTCATAGTCATAGAACAAAATGATTGTAGAAAGGCTTACATCTTACATGACAAAGAATGTAGACACGTACATTCGCTCAAACACACACACGTGCACCACACACACACATGATTAAGAAAGCTGCAGCACACCTGACGGAAGCTTCACGCAGAGCCTCAACCTCCATTTGCATCTCCATGCCAGCGCGTCGCTCGCCTTGAAGCTCTCGAAGGCATGCTTCTATCTGGCAACGAAGGCCCTCCACCTCTGACAAATACTCTGACTGCCGTGCAGCCTTCAAGCGTGTATAAATCGGTCAAAGTTGAACACAAGAATCCCATTGATTACAATATACACACACACAAGATGGGGGCATTGACCGATTGCGCAAAATGATGCTCAAGGCATGCAAAGGGTGTGTGTGACATAAAGACATTGTAAAAGGCAAGAAATTAGGTACTGGCGCTATTTCCTCCCTGCTGTGTTTCCTGGTTTTATAAACAAGGTAGCTCGCTCAACCAATAAACTTGCCTCCCTCCCACGCCTACCCTTACCTGTGCCGCCTGCTGTGCCTCCAAGCCCTCCACCGCAGCATTTGATGCCGACAACTGAGCCTGCAGGCGCGCAAGCTCTTGGCCATGGCGCTTGCGTACAGCCACACCATCCGCTTGCAAAGCAGCACCCACTTCCATTGCTTCCTATGGCATGTGTGCAAGGGTACCCAGTAATGATTCACTTATGGGCCTTTATGGGAAATAAGCCCAAAGCTGTGGCTAAAGCGGCGTAAGTGGGTTCAGATAGGGCAAAGTTCAGAGCATTGTGTGTGAAAGGCGATGTGGAACACGTCGTATCTGAAATTGTATTAGCAGTTTCAAGCCATGCTACATAGAGCAAGATGTGTATACAGTTTGTCAGAGCTGTAATGCATCTTTCCTTTCAGGGTAGTGGAATTAAAACAACTGGGTCTTAAAACATCTAGTGATCAGCTGTTATGATCTATAACATACACCTTTCTCAGTTGTCCCATGGAGCCTACTTGCTGTGACCTGGATGCCACTCGCTTATAATGGAATAGAGCCCAAATAGAAGAGTCAAAGAAAAGTTGAACCTTAGCCGTAACACCTAGAATTTTAGACCACCTATCAATTTGTGTCCGTGCGCTTTCGGATCCCAGGATATGCCCCAGACTTCAAATCGTCCTTGACATGGATAATTACATGAAACTTGCTAGAAAAGGGCACAATCTGGGTTTTTTATATAGCGCGGATGGGAAGGATAAAGTCTGCCGACAAACAAAGTGGATAGGTTTGGTCCTTGGAATACACCACTTGTCCAGCGGACAGATCAGCATATGTTGTCTCACCATAACATATGTAACAGATATGTTGTCTCACCATAACATACACGACTTGTCTAGCGGACAGATCAGCATGTTGTCTCACCATAACATATGCCCCTTGCAGGATCCTCTAGCTCTGCCAGATCAGGGCTCTGATTTCCTGCTCAGTCTGGACACGTGATGCTTCACTAGTATAAACAGCAAAGGGGGAAGCGGGGATGCCACAGACCTCTCGTCAACTCCTGCTGCAACTAAGTTCGGGTCGTACCTGCAGCTGCTGCCGAATCAGCGAACGCTCCATAGTGCCTGCCTCCAGCTGACTCTGTGCTGAGGCGAGAGCAGACTCCAACTGCGCCACAGGCCCAACCTCTTCTGCATCCACCTGAGCATGAACAAACGGAGGCTAAAATAGAAAACACAATTGATTTACTTGATGCAGCTTTCAAGGGCATGGATGACGTCTCAATCAACAGTCCCCAAATTGCGTAGCTTGTGTGCTGCCTCAAGTTTGCAGAATTATTATCCTGTAAGAACTTGATTCGCACAAATTGTTGGGTTCCTGTCATTTGGCCACTTGGTTTCATCCTACCAAACGATACAGCAGTTCAATGCGCTAATTAGCAAGCAATACGCACACACCTGTGCCTGCAAGTCTTCCAGCTGTGTTGTCACCTCCTCTAACTGACTTTTCAAATGCTCAACCTCCTGCCCAGCGACACCAGCTGCTCGTCCCTCGGCCACAGCTGCCTGTGTTTGAGCTAGCTCACCTGCCAGCTCTGCACAGCGAGCCTCTGCATGGCGATGGTGACCCTGTTTGTACATGTGCATAAGTAAGCAAGTATGTGCGTTGGTGAGTGTGTGTGCGTACTGGTGTACATAAGGAGGCATGTCAGAACTGCTTGAGGGGGGAAGCTGATGCGTCACTGTCAGTGGCACAGTGCGTACTGATAAATTAGAAATAAAAAGCTGGCGTAAGCAGGTGCACCCAAGTGGCACGACGACTGCATGCAAACTGAACGTATTACGTGAGCCTTCCATGTCAAGAGCTATTTCCATCACGTAGATGACGGGCAACACGATTGCCTGAGTTTTGGCTATAGTCAAGCACCCCTCCCTCCCTCCCTCCCTCTCTCCCTCACCTGCCATTGTGACACGGCGCTTGCCATCATTGCGCTCTTTGCCTCTGCTTCCTCCACCGCCTGCGCTTGAGCACTGAGCGCCCTCTCATGTTCTTTCAATGCTTCTTCAGCCCTCTGACGAGCAATGCTCTCATCTTTGAGGCAGGTCTTCACAGCCTCAAGCTCCTAAGTGAGGAGAAGACAGCACCACAGGGCAATAGCTCAGTGTACTTTTAAAGCCTAGATACCAGTGGCTTGCAATAGATCAATCTTGCAGGGCACCAACGTTCAGTAACAATTGCTCATCGGCAACAAAGTGTGGTGACCACACACACACACACACACACACACACACACACACACACACACACACACATACACACACACACAGACACAAACACCTGTATTGCAGCATCAAACTGTACAGCCTGTTTCTCTGCCCGAGACTCAGCGTCCTCCAGTGCTGCCATTGCCACGCGCACTTCACGCTTGGCCATGGCTTGTAGCTGCTGCAGCTGCAGCTGCTGTTGCTGCTGCTGATGCATCTGGCACTCTTGTGCGGGATCATCCACGTCAGCATCAGTTGTCTGTAAGCAGAGCATGTTTATAAGCATGCGTGATTCCGATCATATGATTGTATGCAGGTAAGTATCTCTAGTATAGGTGAAGCAAAGAAAGATACGGCCATGACTTAATGGGTCAGATCAAGTGGCTTCATGATTTAAGCTAGCGGTCACCTGCTGGCATGGCTGCGTCTTCAGCAGGCTGTGCAGCTCCTCTACCTCTTGCTTCAGTCGCAATACAAGTTGTCCCTGCGCATGCATGCATGGTGCTTATAAAATCAAAATGGTCGCATCTGATGAATTGCAGATCATAGTCTGGTCGATTTTGTAATTAAGATGTAGGTAAAGTCTCATTTGCCTTCTTAGCACGCTTGCAACAACATCCAACCTTCGACAAAAGAGTCCCACCTGCTGCTTTGCCTGTGCCTGTGCTTCCCTTGCCTGCCGTGCCTCCTCCTGCTCTGCCGACTCTGCAGACGCAAGCGCCGACTCAAGCTGCGCTTGAGCAGCACGTGCATTGGCCTGCAGGAAGTGTGAAAGCAATTGTTACAGATCCGGAAGCACAGTTTATTAGGGTTGGCCAAAACCATACATGCATACATACATACGTATACGGTAATTTTGGCTGGGAAATTACCATACATACGGTCATATACAGTGAACATACACGGTTATGGCCAACCCTACATATTATTCATTATACATGTGCACGCTGCCACTGCCCTGACCTGTATGACAGCAAACAGAGGTGCATGAGGTGTAGTTTGCAAACAGCACAGCAGGGAAAGCAGTCAGCAAATCAACTCACCACCGCACGTGCCCCTTCTTGAGCCTCTAGCTCTGCCTGCAGGAGTCTCTCCCTCAAAGAGCATGTCTCTTTGCTGCTACCAAGTACAGCTGTGCTGCATTGTTGCTGCAGTTGGGCCACTTGAGCTTCACGCGCTTCCGCCCTGATAACGACACAGACAGACAAACACACACAGAAGCAAACAGGGTGTTAATGGAGAGCTGTTATTGCAATGTCAAATGCTAGCTGTAAAGCAATTAATGCTCACACTATACACTGTGGAGAGCTGTAGCGTGTTACCCATCAGCACGCATCCGCATAAGCAACCCTGCTCGTCCTCACCGTCTTTCAGCTTCTTGCAGCTGCGACACCAGATCTTGCGCAGCAGCCTCCGCCGCTTCCTTGCTTGCCATGCTGTCTCTAGCGGCTGCCTCTGCTGCAGCGCGCGCTGCCTCTGCGGTTTGCTGGGCAGCCTCTGCCACCTCCAGCTGTGTTCGCAGCTGCACCACTCTGGTTCCCCACAACCTCCGCCTGCCTGCTTTCACGCTGCCAAACGCTTCCTCAGCACTATCTGCGTTCCCACCTTCGTCACTCTCTTCAAAACTGCTGGCACTCTCATCACTTCCTTCTTCAGAGCAAGAAGAAGCGGCACTGACCGTGCTGCTTTGCTTCCTCTTTTCCCCACCCCCGCCTTCCTTGCTTGCCACCTGCTGGGCTCCTTTTTTGTCACGCCGCGAGCGTTTTCTTGGGAAAGGGGGGCCTCCTGCCCCCAACCTCCCAGCTCGCTGCTCCAGCAGGTCGTGCAGCTGAACTTGCAGACTGCTGCATTGCTCCTGCACAGCCAAGGGATCAACTATACATCTGCTGCTGCGCTGCGTGACTTGTGGTGATGCTGGAGGCAGAGATAGCTCACCTCGCAGTACAAAATACAAAAACACATGCCTCTCTTGCCTCCCGCATCCTGCAAATGCCCAGGCCAGCACACACTTTTATCTTACTGCATCCCGTACTGCATGCTCCCATTGCATTCCCAATCACCCCCCCCCTCAACATCACTTGAATTAAAACGTCGCCTTTCCTATGCCGATTACTTTTATTACTTCCCTTCACCTGCACCAGTAATCAATATAGACGCTTCTTGACACCTGCCACTCTTAGCTCTATGTCCCCAAAAAACGTTGTGGACCCCCCCCCTCTCTTCCTGCACACATCCCACCTGCAGCGCAGATGCCTCTGCTTGAAGCCCTGCCACCCACTCCTCACGTGCTGCAAGATTAGCACGGGCCTCTGCCAGCTCCTCCACCGTGTCCCCTGTTGCTGCTGCTGCCTCCACACGTGCATCATGCTCTGCACGCTGTGCTGCTTCACTCATGCTCTGCTGCTGTGCCAGCGCCTGCTGCAGCTGTGCGCAATGCTGCTCTGCCTCCTGTGTGTGTATGTAAGGACGTACATGTGTAAACATATGTGTGCATCTCATCTATGGTTTTTTGCATCCAAAACTTTTGGCAAAAGTCAAGAAAAGCTGGAATGTTATCGGTAGAAGATAGGATTCTTCACCTCTGTGATCAAACTGTACTTCAAATGTTAAATTGCAGTTGGCAGGCCAAATGCCATGCATCCTAACAATGAACATCACATAAATACTTTCGAAACACGTATGTTTCAAAGACACACGACCTACATGAATTCCCTGCTCAGCCGCTTCCTGGGCCGACTGCTGCTCCTCCTGATGCCGCAGCTGCTGTTCGGCATAACGGTCTGCTGCTTCTTGCAAGCGGAATGCAAAGTCCTGCCTGGTAGCATCTGCTTCCTGGCGTGCATGGTGCAGCTGCTCAGCCATGCTCCCCATTTCCTCCTGCGCAGAGGGCAGGTCCATGTCTGATCAGTGCAATAGAGGTGCGCCTCTGATAAGCAGAATGCAAAGGGAGAGAGGCCAGGACTACGACACATGTAGTTACTTCGACACATGTAGTAACGTGCTCATGTAGTAACGTGCTTATGTGCTCATGTACTTACGTGCTGCCTCTGATAAGCAGAATGCAAAGGGAGAGAGGTCAGGACTACGACACATGTAGTTACTACGACACATGTAGTAATGTGCTCATGTAGTAACGTGCTCATGTAGTAACGTGCTCATGTAGTTACGTGCTGCCTCTGATAAGCAGAATGCAAAGGGAGAGAGGTCAGGACTACGACAGACAGACACGTACTCTGAAAGATGATGACTGTTCACCCCCACTATCACAGTTGTGGGAAACATACTTACTAATTAACCTTGCTATCTTCTTGTGCTTAATGAATTTGTGCTTGGGTATCATTTTAAAGCACTCTTCATAGATCGATCAAACAGGGCAAAGAGGGCAACCTAGTAGTAGGGAGCGTAATGGCCGACAATATCACGCTTTGATTTCAAGCAGAAAGAACAAGACAGTGAATACTCGCTTAAAACATACCTGCAACACACTCAAGCGTGTACGTGTGCTTCCCAGTTCCACCTCCATGCGAGCACAGCACTGCTCCAGGGCATGCTGATGTGAGTGTGCAGCATCCAGTTCGGCACGCAGCTGCGTGGAGGACTGCGCACGGACATAGGGTGAAAAGGTGGAACCAGGAAACCGTAGGCACAAGTATACAAAAGGAGCTTTTATTACCCTACCAGCAACTTGCCAGGGAGGAGATGTTTTGTACAGATCGTCATCTGGGGTGTGCAACCACGACCTGTACACACCTTCACAGTGCACACTATCACAGGCAACAGCAGCAGGAAATCAGCCCATACATTAACACTTCACTTGCTCACCGTCATGTCTTCCACCAGCGCATGCTGTTGGTGGCCTTGCAGCTCTGTTCGCACGCTCTTCACGGCATGCAGGACCTGCTGCTGTGCTGCTGCCAGCTGCTGAAGCTGCAGCTCGCTCGATACCTGAGCTTCACGAAGTGCCACCTCCAGCTCAAGCACAGCCTGGGACGAGGACTGCTGGGCCGACTGCAACAGGTGCATTTGTGCGGGGAACCAATACATTTGCATGCCCTGGCACTAAGTCGTAGCTATGAAATTTGTATTGCATGGGGCCTCTGTAATGGTGAAAAGCAATGTTACTATCCCCGCGGTGTTGTTTGTAACACCAAAGCAGCAGCGTGATGAACGAGATTCATGCAGATTCTTTAGACGCACAGAGCAAGCATCCTCCTCCCTCTTGCTCAGGTGACCTGCATCCTACCTGCGCCTTGGCCAGTTGCTGTTGGCAGTCATACAGCCTGCGCTGTGCTGCCAATGCCTGCTGCCTGAGCTCCGCCCCTTCCTCCTGCAGCTGCAGCTGGTATGCACTCGCGGCTTGGCCTGCAGGACCACCTGCTGCCTGTTGCAGACAGAGGATGAGGAGGAGTAGTAAGGATTGCATAATGAAAAGGCGTATCAGTATGGCAGCTTGATGCGTACAGGACTTGTGAAAGTGAAGTGCTTTAGTATAAATTTGGTTAACCACTTGAAGCAAACAGGTAGACGAAACAATGTGTGCACACGCATTCCTCCCACCTCCAGCTGCACTGCCAGAGCCCCCCGCTCTGCTTGGCACTGCGCCAAAGCGCCTCTGAGCTCAAAGATCCGTGCCTCCTTTGCAGAGAGTGCAACTGCCGCTTGCACGTCATGGAGCTGATGGTGCTGTGGGTGCGAGGGAAGGTTTTGGACCTGGAGTGCCTGCTGTGGGCAAGCTTGTGCCGCGTCCAAACCTGCTAAATCAGCCACATGCGCAAGGTTCAAGTATGCAGCTGGTGCTTGTAGCACGGAATGCTGCTGTAGAGTGTAAGAGCTCGCGGCACAGCTGCTGGATGCCTCCCCGCTCTGGCGACCGTTGTGGCTTGAAGTTGCACTGGATTGGAGGTCCAGATAGTGTAGGGAAGGAGGAGGAGCAGTGGGGGAAAGGGATGTTGGCGCCTGGTGCTGCTGAAGCTGCAGTTGAGCTTGACGCAGCTGGCGCCGAAGCATTTGACATTCTGCTTCAGCTGCTGCCACCCTGGCAAGATCTGCTGCAGGTGCTTGGTCTCTGCTCTGCTGAGGTGTCTGTACAGGACGTTGGAGTTGCTGCTGCTGAACTTGTGATGGTGGTGTAGAGGGAGTGTGGGCAGAGGTCGAAGCGGGGGACTGGCGAGAGAAGGCATGGTGTTTGGAGGCCTGCTGCTGTGCCATGCACGCCTGCAGCTGAGTCACCCCCTCATGCGCTGTGGCCAAGTCTGTGCGTGCTTGATGCTCTGACTGACGAAGCACGTTCACCTCCTGCAGTGTTATGAGGCATATTGGGCATCTTAAGCTTGCACATACCAGTGTCACAGCTTTAAGAAAGGGGGTGAAGGAGCACGGACAAAATGATACAGGGAGAAACGCAAGCAATATAACTTATTTCAGGACCTTTAAGAGGCAAGTTACATGCAATTACTATGCTTGGATGACCAAAAGAGATAAAATCTTGAGGGTAGTCTCTCATAATTTCTTATCCTGTGAAAACAAGAGCACACCACTGCGCACCATTGTTACTCGTTGTTGTACATTAAACTGATTTGAGAACTGGAATTACGACCACCATAAAAAAGACACATTCACCTGCAGCAGGCGCTGCGAGTTGGCTTGGCTCTCACGCAGCGCAGCCTCTGCCCCTTCCAGGGCCTCCAAGAGAGTGGATGACCGGCCCTCTGCAGTAGACACCTGCGCAGATTTTGAAGGCGTGAAACTGAATGAGCGCACGTCGTTGCACGCATAAGCACAATGTAATAGCAAGCACGTGTACAGGCAAAAACTAGCCGGCAGTGTCCACTTTGCCACAGTCTAAACAATTCTAAATGTGCTCTGTTACGTACACCCCAATCTAAACCACGCAAAGCAGGATGGCCTGTACACTCACATGGAGTACGCCAACACAACCATAAAAACGCATTACGCAGCTGCTTGTGATTGAAAATATTTCGGCCATCAGATACACACACCTGCCCTGCCTGCCGCGCTGCTGCCTCCAGCTCCTTCCTGAGGCTGGCCTCTGTGCGCCGTGCTGCTTCAAGAGCGCGGCTCAGATCTACGCTCTGAGCATGTGCTGCCCCAAGTTTGTCTTGCAGGTACCGTCGCTCACCCTCAAGGCCAGCCCTTTACGTGCACATGTGAGCATGGACATATGTTCAAACGTTGCATGTGTTTCAAACCTTAATGTACTTGTATAATGACGTCTAATTGCAAGCGATCTGTTGGAACAAGCGTTTTTTGAACTCATACATACGCTGGGTATCAGTTGCAAAACACGGGCCCTAGCTCAGGTTCAAGAGATGTAATGGCGAATATCCAGCAATTACTTTACACTCACATACCAGCACACACACACGTATACACACACATACACACACACCTGCGGTCCTCCAATTTATGCAGTAGAGTATCTGCACGGTGAGCACGTGCCTCCAGCTCGGCTACGCTTGCATTGGCAGCGGCCTCTCCTTCCTCAGCTGTGCGCAGGCGTGCCACTCCCGCTCGCAGCTGTACATTGTGCCCCACCTGTATGTATGCGTGGAATGGGGTGGAGTCACAATGCCAAACAACAGGCTGATCCCATACCTACCCTCTGTGAGCCCTATCTGGATGCATTTCTGCACTTAGCAAGCCTGGAAGCTACCACGGCAACATGAATTTAACAAGCATGTTGGGCTTGCTGCAGAATCTTATAAACCAGCTAGCACACCACTCCACTCACCAGTTTAGCTCTCAGTCTACGTCCTGCCTGGCGCTGGACGCTGAACGCAGTCTGGCCGCCTTTTCGATGCACACGTGCAACACGAGCCCTGCATGATTTATCGCAAATAGGAATGGATAAGTGTCACATGTACACCACAAAAAGCTGACCATGCATCACTGAAAGGCGGCAGATGATCCAAGCACCTTGAACCCACCTGCACCTGTCCGTGGCTGCCTGCCGCTGCAGCATTGCACACTGCCTGCGTGCCGCTGCCAGCTGTGCTGTACCTTCCTCTGCTTGCTGCTGCATCTGCAACATGAGCACGCGTTGCGCACTGGCAGCAACGTGTGTATGCTCAGCCACCTGCTCATCCATCTGTCGAAAAATGACGCAGGCAAGGAGAAGTCCGTGAGCACCGTTCACCCTTTGTGTTCAATTTGCTGCAGAAACAAAAGAGAGCAGGCAAAGGCAGTGCAGATTCCCACCTGCTGCTGCAGTTGGGCAAGCGAGGCTTGGGCCTGGGCGACTTCTGTCTGTGCCTGCTGCTTCTGATGCTGCAAGGACTGCTGTGCTTCGTGGAGCTGGTGCTCCGCCTGCTGCAAGCGGTCCTGTAGGGTAGCTTGAGCGTGGGTTGCTTCTTCTGCTGCTTTGTGGTATGATTCGTGAGCTGTGACAGCAGAGAGGAAAGCAGGAGTTACAAAGGGGTCCAATTAAAACGCTCAGAATTTACCAGAGACCAGAGACCCACTCGAAAACTACACCTGAAGATCCTAACCTTCCTCTTTTTGACCCCCAGGATACACCCCAGAGAGCCTGAGCATCACGGATTGAGTTACAAGATAGACACTGAGTGCCGTTTCCAACTGAAGTAAAGAGGCCCAACGACGTGTGACATGTAATATGCAGGTGAAGAAGGACAGGCAAAGGACAGTTAAGGCGTATGTCCACCTTGGTTTGCTTCATCCAATTGCAGCTGCAGCTGCTGCTGCTTCTGCTGGGACGAGGCCAGCAGCTCTGCAAGGTGGGCCGTACGCGCACCGCTGTCCATGTGCAGCACCTCCTTCTCCTTGTCTGCCGCCTGTGCACGATAGCGCGCACTTGTGATTAGTACGCAATTGAGAATATTGTCTCACGGCAGCACAGGCAAGCCTGTGACGTAAAGGATATAGAAAGTTCGAGCGACTACTTTTGCACTGTTTACTGGGCAGAACAGTGCACTGCCGAAAGAAGCAGTGCAGGACACTGCCGCCACGATCAGAGACTGTCACAGCACAGTGGCTGAAATTCAAGCCTGGCGTCAGGCCTGCACCTGCTTTTTTTTTGCGTACCTGGATGGCTTTGCTCAGATCCTCTTCTAAACGAGACACATGTGCCTGAGTAGCCTGTTGGCTACGGTCTGCCAGTGCACGCTCCTGCATTCATTGCAACACATACATGCTGTTACAATAAACAATAACGAGTGAATAACAAGGTGCCAAGATGAGCCTCATATACGCCCTGCAGCCAGACACAATCGGTTCATGATACAGACACTTAAATACTGCAAATAGCATTAAAGGCCATTACAACTCCTCCTTCACGACATAAAGTGTGTGTGTGTGTGTGTGTGTGTGTGTGTGCGTGTGTGTGTGTGTGTGTGTGTGTGTGTGTGTACCAAAGCAGAAGCACCAGGTAATGCGCACCTGTTGGAGCTGGGCATACGCAACGCGGAGTCCACCTGCCATGGCTGCAATTGCGGCACTTGCGGCTTTGCCGGCATCAAGCATATCCTGCACCTCAGCAGAAAAGCCACACAGCATTGCTTGGAGCAGGAGCTGTGTGCTGGAGCCCTGTGTGGCCCCTTTCCCAAGCAAACCCTGCTGTTGTTGTGGCTCCGATCTTTGCTGGTCAGGGGTGGCCGATGTGTCCCCCTCCCCTGCCTCTTTGTACGCAGGTTGCTCTAAAAACAAAGGGTTGTCGTCCGTTGCATTTGCAACCCTTCCGCTTCCTGCCCCCACTTCCTGCTGTTGCTGTTGCTGCTGCTGCTGCTTTCCTGCAGCCCACAGGCTAGCTGAGCCCTTGCGCAGATGACCGCGCAGCTGCTCCAACACCTGCGCTAGTCCTTGCTGCCCATGCTGCAGCTCTTCTGTGTCAGCAGCATGCAGCGCCACTTTTGCCTCCAGGTCCTACATGGTGCACCGTAAGGAAGAATCACTCATTTGTGCTGTGAACTCTGTGTGATCAGTCAAGCACCCTAGGCCTGTTTGCAATCACAGCAACAAGAATGAGCTGATTCCCTTTTAACACTCATTCGTGAAGGTACGCTACATAGGCTAGCACACAGACATTTGTCTGCGAATGAGGTGCAAAGGCAGGCATGACGTGGTCACGGTGACATACTGCAGCTGCCTGTACCTGGGTCTGCCGGTTGAGCTTAGACACAGCCTCGTCAGCCTTGGCGCGTGCTTCTTCTGCCCATGCACGTTTCTCTTCCGCCTCTTTTAGCGCATGCTGGGCTGCAGATGTAGCCGCGTTTGCAGCCTCTTGCACCTGCAGGCAAATGAAGCATTCCCAGCACATAGATAATCACATTGTAAAAGTTTGGCAATAAGTATGTCAAGTATATTCTTCCTTAACCTGGTGGTATCTTGTCCATTTCGTATTCCCAATGTTTAAACTGACTTTTGTGCGTTGCCCTTTCGCAGTGACTATAATATGTACTGCATCCTCAAAATATGTGGCCTTCTGTCGTACAAACATTCTCAAACACGCATAAATTTACCTGCTGTATGGCGGCATCTACCTCGGCCTGCTGTGCTTCAGCCTCTGCACGGGCCTGATCTGCTGCCTGCTGTGCCTGCTGGGCTTGCTGCACTGCATGCTGAACTTGCTGAGCTGCACGATCCTCTGCCTCGTTCACTGCCCGTTGCCGCTGCGCCTGCTGAGCAGCGACCTCTCCAGCGCTTGTGGCCCCACCTTCTAAGGCAGAGGCCAGCGCTGAACGCAGCTCCAGTATGCGCTGCTCCTTGGTCTGCGATCATGATCCAAAGGGAGCAAGGGATGTATATTCATTGATCCAGAGGTTACTTATTGGTCAAAGGGATGTATAATTATTGATCCAAGGGATGTATAATTATTGATTCAGAGGTTACTGGTCAAAGCATAGGCACAAGCAGGTGAATTAAACAAGTCAGAGTAAAAGTTTTTTGTGTATGTATTTATCTTGATCTATTGCCATAGTATGGTAAAGTTATCCGCGAAACGCTCACCTAACACACATATCAATGACGGCCTACACCCCCCCCCTCATACCTCCGCCAGAGCGCTATTCTGCTGCACTTGCGCCTGCAGCCCAGCCAGCTGCTGCTCCATGGCTGCTGCCTGCTCATCACGGCGCTCAACGCGTGCCTGCCAAGATGCTGCCTCCTGCTCGAGCTCGGTCCAGTGCGTGGAGGCCTGAAAGGGGAGGGACGGAATGAGGGCAGAGCCTTTACACTTTATTTTGCACAGCAGCAAACAAAGCTCACCCCAATCAACTTGTAGGCAGTCTTAGTAACTTGCTACTGTAATGGTGTTGGCAATGTTAATTATTTAAACTGGTTATAAATGTTGTAATATGGGGTGACCTTAAGCCAGGAAACGATCACAAGTTTGAAGGATAAGGTCTGCTGTACATAACCACACCCGTATTCTTGCCTGGAAACTGGAAAAATGACACAATGAATTCACATGAGGCACGCAATGAGTGAACATGAGGCAATGACGCAATGAGTTCACACGAGGCGTACAAACTCAGTACAGTCTTCAACACCTCATGCAGCTGACGCCGCAGCACTGCTTCCCCTTGTGCTGCCTGCTTTTCCGCTGCCAGGACTTCTGCCTGCGCACTTGCGGCCTGCTCCATCAACTCCTCCACTCTGCTGGTGGTGGTGCGCAGTGCAGCAGATAGGGCAGCCACACGGCTGTCCTCCTCCTAAAAGACAGGGGAAGCAAGGGGCACACAGCAGATGTGACTATGCACACGAGTGGGTGCGTGGGTGGGTGAGCGGGCATGCAACAATATTATCAAAGGACATGCATTTGATTGTGCGGTTGGCTCTTAAAACAACTCACCACAGTATTAAAAAAAAACAATGTGCTACATCCTAATTAAGACCGGCTGGGTGTGGGTGTACATAGGGTTGGGGTCGTCAAAAATTCCGATTTTTGTCGCAGGTAGTCTGCTAAAACGCTTGTGTAGTAATGTAGTAATTAGTAGTGCAATAATAGCAAAGAAAGATTGGAAAGCAGATCTGTATGCTGTTGTGTAGCAACCAGCATTTGGCCTGCAATGATCACAGCTTTTGCTCACCCTTGCTGCCAATGCCAGTTTTGCTTGGGCCTCTTCCAGTTGTGCACGCAGGATGTCTGCCGTTGAATCTGCCTCCGTGGCCAAGGCCGCCTACCCAGGGGAGCAGCACAAAAGCTGGAGGTCAGCAAGACTTCAACAACCTCAAAAATTAGTGCATGCCGTAGGACAGTGTGGCGCCTGAGGGCCAACAGAGGAGCTCTATCTCCACAAAAGGCCTCACCTCTTGTCGCTCTGCCTGCAGCACTGCCTCCTTAGCTTGGTGCAGCAGCTCACGCACACGCACAGCTACAGCGGCAGCGTCCTCTGCTGCCACCTGCACGTCCACGCCTCTGCCGTTGCTGCTGTCATAGGCAGCTGCTTCCAGCCGCTTCACAAGGGCCTGTAGGGCATTCAAGGTCACAGCGAGACTGCTGGCGGAGGAGGTTGTACGACTGTGCAGTGCAACCCACTTATGTGGTCTGTACTTTGTTGGTTGTGAAATACGGTTATTATAGGCCATATCAATAACCAATTCAACTCTTACGTTTTGACATCTCAGGCCTGTGAGAAAATTCGAGGGAATGCAAGGGGCTTGGAGAAACAAACAAAGCTCCCGAAATACACAAAGAACACGTGTCACTTTGAAATCTTTTCCTGCAGCTCATCATGGAGTGAGTGTGTGTTTGTGTGTTTTAGACCCTGAGACCAACGCTAAAAAGTCAACTGAAATACACAGTTCGATTGCAAAGGGTAAGTGGGTCAGATCCTCCTCATCATGCTTGCTAGTGTGCCTCAAATCCCCTTTGCCAAATTATGCACATAAATGTGCCTCCACACAACACTTGAAGTGCACAAACCTTGACACATGCATGAACAACATATGTCACAAACACACCTCGTACTGCCCCGTGTTTGCACTGAAGCCCAGCAGATGTCGCTCTTTGTAACTAAAAGCAGCTCCCAGAGCCTCAGGCGCAAGAGCCTGTGCTGCAGACAGCACACACTGACGCAACGCAGCAGTGGCCCCCGTGTGACTTGCCAGTTGAGCACGGCAGCTGGACAGGTCATCACGCAGGACTTGCACCTCATGCGTCTCAACCTCCTGCGTGTTTGTACAAGAGCAAGGAGAATCTGAGGCAAACAAGCAAAAGGCGCATGCAGAGAAGATCAAAGTTTCAATTAGCACAAAATCTCCAAAGCATGCATTTAATAAGTTTAAAATAGGTTGAGAGCAATGTTGGTTGCAATTTTAAGACAGGACAATGCTCTATTCCTTACCAGAATCTGCTTTAACACTTAAAAAGCACCCCCTTACCCGCACGTGCTTCAGGAGCTGCTCGTCTCTGGCAGCCAACCGAGCATGCAGTGAAGTCAGCTCACCCCTCATGGCAGCCACCTGACAAGACAGAGGGATGTGTGAACAAGGGTGGAGTCCGACCTTGTGCTTTGGAATTATTATCAGTTTTCCTAGCTTGCTCATCCTTGCAACTGTTGCACCACACACACACACACACACACACACACACACACACACACACACACACACGTGCCTGTGAGGACGCTGCTTCCAGTCGCCGCTCCTGCTCAGACCTTGCAGCTTCTGAGCGCATCAGTGACGCTCGACTGTCCTCCTCTGCTTTCTTCAGGTTAGCAATTTGGCGCTGCAGGCGTGTCTTAGTTTCCTGCACGCCAAAGGAACCACATTCAGGCAAACAAATGATGCAGCTTACACAATAGTCAGCCAAGGCCAATGTGCTAGTGTTTGCGCACATCTTTTCCCACAACACCAAAACAAAGACCATATTTGACCGAAGTCAGAGTTGACTTAGCGTGTGGCACGCTCTTGATAGTTTATGAGAGTTAGATCGGCACAGGCTTAAATTACCTCATCCTGCCAAGCATTGAAGTCAAAATAACCCACCCTCTCTGCAGCCACACGCCGCTCAAGGGCAGCCCCGTCCTCCAGCGCAGTACGCAAGCGTGCACTTTCTTCAACGGCAGCAGCCGATGCAGCACGAGCTGCTTCTGCACCGCGACGGCGCTCAGTCTCCAACGTCTGTGTAAGATATACATGCAAGATTTACGCACGGATAGGAGGACATAGCCCATAATCATCGCAATGTAGGTTCATTGTAGAAATCTTAGTAATTGCACAGGGTTGAGAAGCAAGCAGTCTGTGTGATTAATCCTTCAGTGCTGTGTACCTTGCTACATTTGCGCATGTATGCCAGCCTTTCCCCAACAATACTGCTACGTGGCTATACGTGAAAGCAGCCCAAGCCAAGAGGAACTGGCAACTTAGGCTTAATTAACACATACACATTCAAGGACGGATAAAGACGGGCTTACATGCATTTACAAATTTGCTTGCACCTTCTTAGCGCCTGCTAGTGCGCTCTCAGTCCTTTGCTCTGCGCTGCGTGCCTGCTCCTCTGCTTGAGCTAGCGAGCGGGAGCGCTGCAGCTCTGAGGCAACCTGTGTAAGCAGCACTATCAAGTGTGAGTGCTAGCAAGCAGTAGGGGCGCCCTGTTTCTCCAGTTTGCTTCTTTCGATAAATAATGGACAGACCACACAGGATACGCTAATTAGTGTGTGGCAAGACAAATTAAAATAGCTTGACGAATTGCAGCAGTGAGAGGAACACTTTGCAGGCAGGGGTTTTGGTCTGAAAAGGAATGCCACATTTGATGAGCCACGCCATGCAAAGAACGGTTATACAACACTTTGATTTACTGACCTGCTGCTGCAGCCGTCCTGAAAGTGCATGTTCGCTGGCCAATGACGCCTCCAAGGCAGCGATTCGCACCTGCCGGTAGGAAGGGTGGGCAAGTTGGATAGGCACGGCTACCAATGCAGTACTTCATCCAAAAGGAGTGAAGAGCTTAAACTCATAAGAAATAAGAATGCATGTTGAGTTGGGTTGGCCAGAACAGTTTATACACACCGTATATGACCGTATGTATGGTGATTTATCTGCTCAACGTATAATATATAAACACCGTATATACGAGTATACGTATGGTTCTGGTCAGCCCTAATGTTTAGGTTTGTGCATTTTCTAACAATTGATCACACAAAGTGTGCCCACCTGCATGCGTTCTTTGTCGAGAGCATAGCGCTTCTCTGTAGCCAACAGCTGCTCATTTGCGGCATGCAAGCGGCTCTCAAGCTCCACACGCTGCACGTGAAGTATCCAACAAACAAATAGGGTTGGCAAAGGGAATGAGAGTTAAACCCTCTCTTCCCCATATGCTACACAGTCAGCATCATGCATGATTTTCCAAACTGCACAGTGTAATCAAGCCAGAGCCTCACGTCCTCTGGACACGTAAGCACCAAAATTTAAAGAGATTAAGCGAAGCTTGAAACAGGGCAAGTCAGGCTGCATTCTTCTTGGCAGCCAGACACACGCTACATGTCACACACCAATACACACGCTATATGTCATACATCACACACCAATGACCGCGCTCACCGCAGTGATTTCTTGGGCAGCAGATGTACCCTGAGTTTGGGCTCTGCTAGCAGTAGGGATACTGATGTGGGATGCAGACGACTGACCTCCTTCGACTCTGACGTCAGCCGCCATACCCGCCCAGCCCTGACCTGGGTATGAATCAGCAGCATCCTTTCCGTGCCTATCACCTTCACAACTGCCACCGCTGCTGCTGCTCTCCAGCAACCTACTGTACTGCTGCAGGTGTGGGTTTGGCAGTGGCTGCTGGCTGCTTGAGTGCACAAAGGAGGGAGGCACGTTCCGAGATTGCTGCTGGGGAAGAGGGGGAGGAGGTAAAGGAAGAGGTGCACCATGAGAATTGGTTTCCCCACTCCCCTCTTCCCCTTCTCCCTCCTCCTCAAGATCCAGCAGCTGGGAAAGCTTTGGCTTGCAGCTTTGGTATGAGGGACCAGTTATGCTGCTCCTGGAGTAACCAGACGTGGCGGTGCTGGCATACTGGCCGGCCTGCTGATGATGCTGGGCAGCACGAGGAGGGAGAGGTACATTTGGGCGTGGGGGTCGCTGCTGCTGTGACTGTGGCTGTGGTGAGTGCCTGATGTAAGGGACTTGAGCTGTGGTGTGTGCCTGATGTGAGCTGTGGTGAGTGCCTGATGTGAGCTGTGGTGAGTGCCTTATGTAAGGGACTTGAGCTGTGGCTGCCTGTGTCCTGCTGCTGCAGCTGCCGCTGGGCTTGATGTTGAGAGGCACACTGGGAGGGTTGCCTGCATGCGTGCCACTGTTGGTAGAGGCTTGGGGAGGAGGACCTCCTCCCCGAGCAGAGGCCACAGCACGGCTCAACTGACCAGCCTGTGTGTGAAGGTACAGGAGGGAACAGTCACCGCATCAGCAGTCACTACATCAGCAGTCAGTGCAGTCACTACATCAGCAGACAGTGCAGCAACCCTAACCGCCTCCTGGTCAAAGTGTATCGTCAGGACAAGCGAAGGCAAGTGCACATGCAACTTTTTTTTACTCTAGCACTAGCAGTATGACTCAACAAAAAGAGCCTGAAGTCAAAGCCAGAAAAACTCACCTGCACGCTGGATCGTGTGCGTTCCAATTCCAGCTCTAGCAATGTGGAGTCTACACTGTGTGCATCATCTGCAGCTTACAATGATGCACAATGAGTGTACAAATTAAATTAGTGTACAATTCAAATTAGTGTTCATATACAATGATGCACATAAAGTGTACAATTCAGGCTACTTGAACTACCACACATGATTTCAGTGGGCACCAAAACACTGAAACAGATAGCGTGCACATGCAACAGAGCAGCACACTGTCCCACCTGATGACATCGCAGCCCCACTATCATGAGAGACCCACTCCTGAATGCGTTGCCATTTTTTGCTTGCGTCCACCACACTGTGAGTACGAGCACGTTACAGGAGTACACTCTAATTTTGATACACAACGGCTCTGAATTGTCAGCAGGATTGGCCAAAATTGTAAGCCCTGTATATCCGCTGTATTGGGATATTTTAGCACGTACTTGGCTCTGGTAATCCATTAAGCACAAGCAAGAACACCTTGGGATTGCTTTCATCGTTGTTTCTGGATGATGGCATTTGTTGGTCTTATTTTCAATTACAGTAGGGTAATAAGTGACTCTCCCTTGGGAACGTAAGAGCAACCCTACGTGACAAAAATACCTGAAGTCAGGGTAATGTGCGAGGGGGCCCTCTTGTGCCGGTGGTGTCGCTCCTTCCATTCTAGCACCTGATAGTCTGCCGTTGGCACGCAGTTGGGCTGCGCCTTGATTTTCTGAACAACGGGACAAGCAAGGAATGACGAGGATTCAACCGGCTGAGCTGCATACAAGACTGCAACACAAAAACAGGGTAATTGTCTTGGCTACGCTACCTCTTCGCTCACTCACCTAGCGCTTTTGAGGGGATCTCAGGCGTGATATTGGAAGGGTACGCTGGCAGGTGTGCGTTCACACCCGTCCAGGGTGTGCCATCAGCGCCAGCACCAGCACCAGCACCAGCACCAGCACCAGCACCAGCAGCTGTAGCAGGAGGCGTTGACATTGTCTTTCTGGGGGGGGAAACCGCCTTTCCTGCTGGCGCTTTTTTGGTCGGGGCGGCCACAGATGCAGCTGTCTTTCGCGTCAATTGATGCCTGGATGTTACCTCTCTCCCACCGGGCACGCTGCGTGCTACTCCTGAGACTTTATTAGTGTGGCCAGCATTTCCGGACTGGCTATAGGTCCCAGAAACGGCACTCTGGGCTTTATACACCGCATAATCAAGGGCATTAAGCTCCTGCATTAAAGCATGGTAGCAATATCAGGGTTCAAAACTCTCTGCTCTTCGTTACAATGGCTACTCAGTGGTATGAAAATTCCAGTTCCCAGCTGCAGCACAGCTGCTTGCACATAATATAGTATATCGTCACATTTTGCAGTCTTCAGAACACAAAACGGTGTTCACAATGCCAGAATGGGTTTCAATCCCTGCTTTTCACATTGTTACCAACGTTGCCCCCTGTGTTTTACAGCATCCTGTTTGCCTACTTGATCAGGCATTCATGCTCGGACAATATGGTATGATCGCAGGAGCGCTTAAACATCTTATTTCTTTTTCAGACAGACAGATAGGTGGTCTGTTCTGCCACATGTTTGTTAATATGCCACCCTGACAGCTGGTTTAGCTTCAGTTGTATGTGCGTCAAACATTATTACCTTTTGCCCAATGCGCTTGGCATTTGCAAGCTGTGAGCCAGCTCCAGCGCCAGCGCCCTGTATGTTTGCGCATAATTGTCATGTTGTTGTATGCACGTGAATGCAAGCATCAGGAGTGAAACACTCCAATTTACAGGAGGTGGAGACACCGTGCAGGCAGTGTGTGAGCGTGCAGTGTGCAGTGTGCAGTGTGCAGTGTGCAGTGTTTGCGTGTGCAGAGTGCAGTGTGCTCACCTCCATCAACAATCAAACATGCGCTGGCGAAATGAACAATAACAATTCATCCATGCGATAAATTCATTACTTCTTATTGCACAACTTTAAAAATTTCTCTCAGTTTAGTCCTGACAGCTGATAATAATGCAGCCAGTGTGCATTCGTTATGATGCAGTTCAAAACAAGGACGCAGACCTGGCAGCAGTCATTGAGGAGGTGGACGCACACACACACACACACACACACACACACACACACACACACACACACA
>Ga0307942_1000213_pt1:10000-36222 | contig 36222 bp, 31 predicted proteins | sample OrgLakmetagen175_FD_201846 | JGI IMG/M metagenome (GOLD analysis project Ga0307942, IMG submission 201846) | Saline water microbial communities from Organic Lake, Antarctica - #175 | ecosystem: Environmental > Aquatic > Non-marine Saline and Alkaline > Saline | place: Antarctica... | reverse complement strand
AGTGTGTCAGTGTGCAATAAATAGGAATGCCTGACTAGGGCCGGCATATTTGTCTTCAGTGTGTCAGTGTGCAATAAATAGGAATGCCTGACTAGGGCCGGCATATTTGTCTTTAGTGTGTCAGTGTGCAATAAATAGGAATGCCTGACTAGGGCCGGCATATTTGTCTTTAGTGTGTCAGTGTGCAATAAAATAGAATGCCTGAATAGGCTGGCAATTCTGCCTTCAGTGTGTCAGTGTGCAATAAATAGAAATGCCTGATTAGTAGCCTTAGATCATTGAGGCTTACATAAGGTGATTGCAGGAATATGATGGAAATAGGAATCATAACAAACAGCCTTAAGCATTAGGACTTGCAGAACAACGAGAAGAGCAGGAAGCCTAGCAAACAGCTTTAAATTACCAAGGCTCAAGCATATGTGAGGAGAGGGAGGGAAAGCTCCGCAGGCAATGAAATTTCCCACTCTGGGGGCCTTTGGAGGGTTGGGGTGCAGAAGTGCGACCTTAAGATAAGCAGGGGTCAAGCAAGGACATCGAAGAGGGCGTAAAAAACACTGATGCACAATGTAATGTATGTGTTATGCCTATGGCTCAGCGGCCTCAAAATAGATGAACACAGTGTTATTTGGTGCGTTATGCCTATGGCTCAGCGGCCTCAAAAAAGATGAACACAGTGTTATTTGGTGCGTTATGCCTATGGCTCAACAGCCTCAAAATAGATGAACACAAAGTAAGTGGTGTGTTATGCCTGTGACTCAACAGCCTCAAAATTGATGAACACAGTGTAATGGTGCATTATGCCTATGACTCAACAGCCTCAAAATAGATGAACACAATGTAAATGGTGCGTTATGCCTGTGGCTCAACAGCCTCAAAATAGATGAACACGGTGTTATTTGGTGCGTTATGCCTGGCTCAACAGCCTCAGAATAGATGGAAGACAGTCTGACTGACAAACCAAAGCTAACCTGTCATCACAAAATCTTTCAACAGTATGATGATGTGCGCGTCTAGTGCAAGGTGGTGGTGCAACTTTTTCCGCGCAACTTCCTGATGAAAAGAGAGGAAAAACTACGCAAGCAGTGAAAGCCACTCCTCACATTAATTAAGGAATAGGAGCCACTTTGGTACCGAGTACCGTAAAGATCCTCCACCGCGAAAAAGAAAGGAAAAATCAACCGGGATCAGGAGGGAAGCAGGCTTGGCCTGCTGAAACCGGCTCCTGATGAGAATTGATAACAGTACTGGAAAGGGCACGTCTAGTATGGACAAGTTTGGCAGCGTAATTGACAGAATGAACATGAAGCTTGGAAGCATGTTTCTTAACTTTCTGAGAATCAAGACCCAGTTCCTTGAAAGGCTTCAGAGGGTGAGTTTTGTAGATGGTGCCGCCCACACCCACAAGGACGATGTGGGGAGTAACAGAGGCTCCTTGGAGAATGTTGCAGAGGTCTTTGTGCTGTTCCTTTGCGGCGTTCAGCTGATGTCTGGTGTCCTTACCAGATGAGCACTGAACACTTCTTTGGTAGTGGCAGGTTACATTTGACTCCTACTAGAGCATGCAATGGTTACCTTTCACATCATCAGTAATGTGCGCTGGTGTTCTGCTGTCTGTACGTCTTTGTTTGCTGATGATCCCAAATAAATGCAGGTACTCTGTGTGTGATCCCTGTAGATGCAGGTTCTCTGTGTGTTATCCCTGTAGATGCAGGTTCTCTGTGTGTGATCCCTGTCGATGCAGGTTCTCTGTGTGTGCTCCCTAGAGATGCAGGTACTCTGTGTGCAATTAAACGCTCTGAACTCAGGTGTTCTGTGTGCAATCCCCATGGCCATGATCTCTGGCCGCACACTTGTACAACAAATTAAACACTCTGAACTCAGTGTTCTGTGTGCAATCCCCATGGCCATGATCTCTGGCCGCGCGCTTGTACAACAAATCAAATGCTCTGAACTCAGGTATTCTGTGTGCAATCCCCGTGGCCATGATCTCCAGCCACACACACGCACGACAAATCAAACACTCTGAACTCAGGTGTTCTGTGTGCAATCCCCGTGGCCATGATCTCCAGCCACACACACGCACGACAAATTAAACACTCTGAATTCAGGTGTTCTGTGTGCAATTCCCATGGCCATGATCTCTGGCCGCACACTTATACAACAAATGTTCCCACCCAACCCTATTTCCGTCGCGGGCGTGGGGTGGGTTAACTTCAGCGGAGTGCTTTCGTGGGCCTTATATGCTGTGGTGCTGCTGACTTCTCTGCCGAACGCACGGCGGACGCACTTCAGGCGGTTCCTCATCCTTCACCTCACACTCTTTCCCGCGGTAAGTTGCTTCCTACGTCTTGTGGCATGTGCCTTATTTTAAATTGCTTCCGACGTCATATAGCATGTGTGTTATTTTGTCAGCAGTAGGTGTAGGCTGCAAAGTAAGAAGCACACTTATTCCTGGACCTCTTGCAAGTGATCCTTCCTTGATAAAAAAAAAGCCATGGAACCATTTACGTGACAAAAACTATTGTAACATTTTGGTTCTATCTACACCCTTTATGTACCTGCCCATATGATCATTTAGAATACAGCCATTTACGCGTTAGTGCTGATCAAACTCCTTTGCAGAAATAAGGATGAGTCCATGGGGCTCAGGAGGGTTGTCTAGAATACAAATCTGGAATTCTTGTAAGGCTCCGGGGTGTGATTTATGCACATATAGGAAGTATAAGCTGCTTACTGGATGTCTTTAGCCCTTCTTTGCCACCACGAGCTCCTTTGCTTTCACAAAGCTTTATTCAACGCCTGTGGTTGAACTGCAGGTGCTTTTGACTGGGGCAATGCACGATACCCTTGTTTTTCAGGTAATGTTTTGCTAGCGTTTAAAATAATGCAGCAGCCACAAAATCCTTGTGTTACGGAAACCAGTGTGAATGCCTGTATGGGGCTTTTTGTTCTGTGACCTTAATTGTGCAGCACATCAAGCAATAAAGGAATGTGTAGGTAATTCAAAGAAACGTACCCAATCCACCAATTTTGGAGACAATGACTGTACATTTGTTTGATTATTAATGCTGTTTACATTTAAGGAATACGTAATGTGAAAATGATCTAGTTTCGGCAAGGCCGCTTTCCCTACTGTCTAAACACGCTGTCACGCTTTCACGTTTTCCGCTTAAGCGCTTACAATCGAAACTTGTTTTTGCAACAATTTGTAGGGTTGGCCAGAACCGTATATATATATGGTGTATATGAGGTATTTTTGGCAGGAAAATCACCAAATATACGGTCATATGCGGGGATATATACGGTTCTGGCCAGCTCTAACCAGGTCCATGGTTTATCGCCGTTATAGCTTTTCCAAACCTTCTAACAACCCTTGCTTTTGCTGTGTCACCACATATTACCGCGTGCCATTCACGCAGCCAGCTTAGCAACAAACGTTGTGCCGTGGATCCACGTGCTTATGCTTGCATTGCCTTTCTTGCTGCAGTACTTTGTGTCACCACAAATGGCAGCGTGTCATTTACGCAGCCTGCTTGGCAGCGACAGTTGTGCCGTGGCTAGCCCTCCACATGCTTACGCTTGGCAATGAACGTTGTGCCATGGCTTTGCATGCTTGCATTACCTTCCTTGATGCAGTACTCAGCTGTAGGGATGATCTGCCACATTGTTCAGTCAGCCCGGCAGATACTGTGCCACCACAAACTACAGCGTGTCATTCACACAGCCTGCTTGGCATTGACATTTTTGCCATGGCTTTGTATGCATACGCTTGCATCGCCTTTTTCACTGCAGTATTCCGCTGTAGGGATGATCTGCCACATTGTTCAGTCAGCCCGGCAGATGCTGTGGCTCAGGAAGACCGTGACTGCAAGCATCCAGGTGTGATTTCAACGGCGCTGACTCTTTGATCTCAATTCTCCGCATAGGCATTTCTCACATTTGACCTGCCCTGAACGCCTTTCAATTGCAACATGTGCGCCACTGCAAGCATCCAGGTGTGAAGAGCGCTGATGTTTTGGTCTTACTGCGCCGCTTGCCTTTTACGCCTTTGAACTCTAGCACAAACATCAATGCATGCGTGCAAGTGTAGTGAAAAGGTACTAACGTTTCTTAGAACACATCCATTCTAATGACCTGCCTGCCTGTCATAACTTCCCGATTTCAACAGAAGTGAAGGGTACTAACTTTGCTGTGTGCACATTCATTCTAATGACCTGCCTGTTTGTCATAGCTTTTTAAATTCAACAGAAGTCTGCAAGAATCAGCGACGAGCAGCAATACATAAACCATAAGGCACCGCGACCTGGGATTTTCTGTTGCATCGTTATATTTTGTGTTTTGCTGTCAGTTTGCAAACCTTTTAGCACAAGGGCGTACATATATTATAACTCACAATGGAGTTGCGGAAGACAAGCAATTCCAGTGTTTTATGCTTAGTCGGAGCGCTGAGCTGGCTTTAACAAATCCGACTATTTGCGAGGACGGTGCAAAAATCCAGTACAAGCGCTCTGAGTATATAGAGAATGTGCTTCCTCCAACGCTTCCTGGCATGCATGCCATGTAGTCTAATCCATGAACAAGTGGAAAAAGGGGTGTGTATTCTCTTATTCTCTTGCTCCAGAACCATGTGCTCTAAGCAAACTGCTGAGGTCAGTGTATAACACATGAACTGCTGAGTATGTGCTTAGTTGTGTGTATGTGTTGTGTGTGTGCGCACATGTTTGTTCAGTGAAAATAAATCATGAAATTTCAGTTTTTGTAATGCAGCAAGTTACTTTATCACTCTTGCTACCATCTGTATTTCTCTGTTGCTTCTCCATTTTTGTATTTGCTTGGTAATACATCCTGCGCCTACTGCACCTCACAATGCAAACAAAAAGAACAGGCAGGGTACTTGTTGCCATCAGGTTTATGTAGGTTTGGCAAGAAGCATACATTTTTAGGTATATACGGTGTATATACGGTATTTTTGGCAGGGAAATCACCATACATACGGTCATATATGGTGCAGATATATGGTTCTGGCCAACCCTAGGTCTGTGCTAGATCGTTTGTTTGGCTGTCTTGACCAAAGTTTGACCTAATGTTGTTGTACTTTCAAACAAAGAAGACGAAGTAGATGATACAGATTTGCTAGGGTGGAAATAAGCTATTAGATCAGTTCATTAATTAGATTGAAGCACAAAACTGGTTACAAATGATTGGTCGTTGGACAGACTGTTTTCCCTGGAAGTTCACTTTAAAACACAGTTCATACATCGCAAACTGCTCAACCAAATCCACCATCCTCCTTTTGTCATTGTGAGCCGCTATTGTTTGTCTTTACTCTGGCCAGGCTTTGCTATATCCATTTATTTCATTTTGTCATTCAAGATTGCTACTCTTTTCCTCTCCCTGGCCAGGCTTCACCAGACTCTACCCAGTCAAATCAACCTCCAAGCCTGATTGCTCCATATCTGAGCCTGACACTTCCCCTCCACGAATTACCGAGCATGCCATGTCCTGGTGTGTGCAGAAAAAGTACATTTAGATATAGCAAGTATTTGAGGCTAGAATTAGGCAGTGGGTGAGAAGTTTAGATGCTTATGTGATTGGTGGAATAAGCCACAAAACGTTGCAGCACAGAAGGAACCGAAATCGTAAGGCTGTTTTTGAGTTTAATCATTGTTATGGGGCACAGGAATCTGAAGCACCTCAGCATGGTGCTGATTGATTTTGAGTAGAGGTTGGTTTCTACCTAACTCCCGATACTAAACACCCTGCAGGTCAGTTTTTGAGGTTGAACTGCAAGCAAGCGTCTTGGTGGGAATGGCACCCTTTTACCATTGCCAGCATTAATCCAGGTAACTTTAAAAAGTGTCCTTTAAAACTCAGTTGACAAGATAATGGGCCATAAGGGTAGCATTTGCTGTAAGGACTGCTGAATTCTGAGTGAGACACATGAAGTCGAATTTGCTGTGCAGCAAAACACATGGCGCTTTACCACTTTATGTCCCCCGAAATTCCTCTTCTTTTCAACCGCTCTCTATACTTGCTCTAATTTGCCCTCTTTCGTTAGGCAGGTCCTTTCTTTTCTGTACTTCAGCTTTCTTAAAAGTGTGTTTGCTGTTAACATTTTGGGTTTTTAATCAAGGACAATAAATCTGCTCTTTTGTATCTGACCTTTTTAGCAAAATCTGTACCGTGTTTCCCTCCTCCCACTTCTAATCTCAGAATTTCCTCCTTTGGCAGGAATATGCTTTGGGCAAGAAGAATGTGATGGTGGATGTGCTGTAATCCATCTAAAAGCGGTTGGAAAGTGGACATCGGCCTCGAGCAAGGTGCAGCAGCAGCAACAGCAACAACTCCACCAGCAGCACCCCGTCACCACCAGCACAGCAGCTCAGGGCAGCAGCAAAGCACAGGAGCAGCAGGACAAAGCCACTGCCATTTGTATTGACAGCCAAAGCGCAGCTTTGCCCCGGGCTGGGGGATGTCTGCCCAGTATTACGAAGATCAGAGTTGAAGGTCCGTACGGGGACTGCCTTGTTCCTCAAGCTGTAGCTGCTCAAGTGGTGGTCCTTGTTGCTGGTGGAATTGGGATCACACCAATGAGCGCACTGCTTGGAGATCAGCTGCAACAGCAATGCCAGCAGCAGCAACAGCAGCAGCAGCAGCAGCAACACCGGCAGCAGCAGCAGCAACAGCAGCAGACGCAAAACCAGCAGCAGCAACACTGGCAGCCGCAACACCAGCAGCAGCAATACCAGCAGCAGCAGCAACACCGGCAGCCGCAACACCAGCAGCAGCAATACCAGCAGCAGCAACAGCATGATCACTGGTCTGCAGATGCTGGAACTGATTTGGAGCGAGCAGGAGATTGTGAAGAAGCCGCTCCGCTTCTCCCTCATGCTCATTTGACAGATTGCAGCAACTGTAGCAGCAGTTGCAGTGGCAGAAGCAGTTGTAGCAAGGGCAGGCCATCCAGGCCTCACCTTCCGTCTGTTCCCGCTCTTCCCCAGATCCATTTGATTTGGGCAATACGGGCTTCACAAGTGAGTGTGGGCTTACTGTGTCAGTATGTCTTTGCTAAAATACCTGCTGCTGATCAAATGTTTACCATGCTGTGAGTGTGGGGCTTCCTATGTCGGTACAAAAGGGCTTACTTACCTGCTGATCAAATGTGAGCCTCTAAACAGATTTCAAACACACATTCCAATGTCACAAAAAGCTTCATTACGTGGCTTATTTACATCAGACAGCTCCTTATCCAGCATTTCTGCACATGGTGTAGTGTTTTCAATTTTTGCACATGGTGTAGTATTTTCACACAGCTTGCTATTCTGGCATTTGTACTTCCATGCTGCCAACATGCCTTGCTCTATTCATTGCCGGAACAGATATTTTGTTCATCTGGAATCAAAACTACAAGCTCCTTGAGAATTTTGCTGTCAGGTGTAATATTTGTCAAGCAAAACAAATCCATTTAGGAAGGAATGCACGTCTAATCAAGCTCAGATCTTGACATAAGCACGCCCCCCCTGTAATCTCATTAAGGTAGAATGTTTATTTGCAAAATTACTAAGTATGTTGGCTTTGCAACATTACGCCCAAGCCAATGATGCGCCTTACACCAAGAACGCGCTATTGGCACGGAAACGCAGATCAAAAGCCTTTTGCCCCTGTTCCAGTCACAGCTGCAAGAGGCAGTGAGCAAAATGGGCCACCACGTGCTTTCATCCGCACCATTCTTACATCAACTTGGCATGTGTGGAAACGCAAGTAGAAAGCCTTTTGCCCCTGTTCCAGTCGCAGCTGCAAGAGGCAGTGAACAAAATGGGCCACCACGTGCACATCCACATCAGTCTTACATCAACATGGCATGTATGGAAATGCAGGTCAAAAGCCTTTTGCCCCTGTTCCAGTCACAGCTGCAAGAGGCAGTGAGCAGAATGGGCCACCACGTGCACATCCACACCAGTCTTACATGAACATGGCATGTATGGAAACGCAGGTCGCGCACCTGTTGCCCCTGTTCCAGTCACAGCTGCAAGAGGCAGTGAGCAGAATGGGCCACCACGTGCACATCCACACCAGTCTTACATGAACATGGCATGTATGGAAACGCAGGTCGAGCACCTGTTGCCCCTGTTCCAGTCACAGCTGCAAGAAGCAGTGAGCATGGGCCACCACGTGCACATCCACATCACGGGGGGGGGAGAGCGGCAGCAGCAGCAGCAGCAGCAGCAGTCATACAGCAGCAGCAGCAGCAGCATTACTCATCATGACAGCAGGGAGGGGCGGTCAACAGAGATGGTGGGGTGCTGCTCATTCTCCGTGAACCCAGGTGGCTGTTTGGATCAAGATCAGGGCGTAGGCTGCAGTAGTGGCGTTCTAGGCAATGGTGGCAGTGGCACAGGTGAAGACGCAAAGTGCTTATCCTCCGTTAACTCTGGTGGCTGCATAGATCAAGAACAGGGCGTAGGCTGCAGCATTGGTGTTCTAGGCAGTGGTGATAGCGGCACAGGTGAAGGCACAAAGAGAGTCAGGAGTTACAGCGCTGGTGCGGAGCAAAAGGCGGGGGAGGGGTTAGAAATAAGAGGATTTCAAGAGCAGGGTTGCGGGGAGGGACAGGGATCTGTTTGCAGGGAACACAGTCAGTCTGGATGTACTCATGGTTGCCATGCTAGTGCAGCCGAAGTAGGGACCGAGTTCAGTAGGAGCAGAAACAGTGGTGTTGGCAGAGGCAGTGGCAGTGGCAGTGGAAGTGGTATTGGCAGTGGCAGTGGTAATAGCAGTGGCGGTAGCGGCAATTGCAGTGGAAGTGGCAGTGGCAGTGGCAGTGGCAGTGGCAGTGGCAGTGGCAGTGGCAGTGGCAGTGGCAGTGGCAGTGGCAGTGGCAGTGGCAGTGGCAGTGGCAGTGGAAGTGGCAGTGGCAGTGGCAGTGGCAGTGGCAGTGGCAATGGCAGTGGCAGTGGCAGTGGCAGGGATAACAGCAGTGGCAGCGGAAACAGTGGCAGTGACAGTGGCGGTGGTATTGGCAAAGGTATTGGCAGTGGCAGTGAGCAAAGTGCCAGCAGCATCAAATGGTGGTTGGCAATGGCTGTAGCAGCTGCAGGAGCTGCTATGCTGGGATACTGGGTTGGGCAGAGGGTTTGCAGTACACACAGCCAGCCCTACGCCTTCCAACTATCAGCAGACCACAGCACCTACTCAGCCACACCTGACGGAGCCACGACCAGCCACGTGAGGCAGATGCTGGAGCCTGAGTCCCTCAAAGGACTGCAGCAAAACGTGACTGTGCGGCTGCGCACCTGTACATGTGCGATCCAGCGCTTTGAAGTCCGAGGGTGCAAGCTGTGTGGCTCTGCAGAGTCTAGTGAAGTTATGGACATGGTTCAGGTGCGTGCTTTTGTTGTTGTTGTTGTTGTTGTTGTTGTTGTTGTTGTTGTTGTTGTTGTTGTTGTTGTTGTTGTTGTTGTTGTTAATGTTGTTGTTGTTGTTGTTGTTGTTGTTGTTGTTGTTGTTGTTGTTGTTGTTGTTGTTGTTGTTGTTGTTGTTGTTGTTGTTGTTGTTGTTGTTGTTGTTGTTGTTATCAAGCGCAAATTGCACATGATTGTAATGTGCGGTATAACAATCAACATTATACGCTGTTTATGTGTTCAAAAAGTGTCTTGTGATCATGTACGTCTCCACCTACCGATTGGACTCACAAGGAACATATTTGAAGCTGGTGTGTGTTCCATTTCAAGTGGACATACACCAGTGTGAAATATGAAACAAATGTACCATTTGCAGGCAGCAGATAATAACCACTGGCCGTATCAATCATCGACAGAAAAGGATCATGGCTTTATGTGACATTTAAAGCCTTCTACAGCAAAATAGATTGAGATCAGGAGCTTGATTGAATGCCGGCTTTGGTTAACTTCAGCTTTTGGCAAGGCCACAAAAATAACAGAGATTGCCGAATAAATCTGCGAGTGGGTTTACACTGCTTTTTAGATGTGCAACGTTGTAGAGTTGCAAGTTTGCAGAGTGCGCAAAGAGGCCACTAGGATGGGGTAACACTACAGGATTCCTCCTTCCTTTTCTCTTTATATTGCATGCCGGTCTGCATATTGCCTGTCATTGGCTTGGCAAAGCTGGCAGGTGCACTGTTTTTTAGTTTTCTTCCTTTTCTCTTTATATTGCATGCCGGTCTGATCTTGCCTGTCACTGGCTAGACATGGCTGGCAGGTGCACTGCTTGTTAGTTTCCTCCTTCCTTTTTCTTTATTTTGCATGCCGGTCTTGCATCTTGCCTGTCACTGGCTAGACATGGCTGGCAGGTGCACTGTTTTTTAGATTTTTCCTTTTCTCTTTATATTGCATGCCTGTCTGATCTTGCCTGTCACTGGCTAGTCATAGCTGGCAGGTGCACTGTTTTTTAGATTTCTTCCTTTTCTCTTCATATTGCATGCCGGTCTGATCTTGCCTGTCACTGGCTAGACATGGCTGGCAGGTGCACTGCTTGTTAGTTTCCTCCTTCCTTTTTCTTTATTTTGCATGCCGGTCTTGCATCTTGCCTGTCACTGGCTTTGCATAGCTGGCAGGTGCACTACGAGCTTTATTGTATGCAACACCTTCGTGGCCCTGGAAATGAAAAATGTGACCAAGCTGCTCAAAAAATTACAATGTCTGCTTGTTAGTACAAGCTAAGGAACCTGTACAAATTATGCACAGGGAGTTAAAGTAATGTGTGATATGATTACTGCATGCCTCTATACACAATATATACTAGGCATATGCAAGGATATGTATGCTATTAGCAAAAATATTGTTGGTACCTCAATGTGCTGCCGCAGGCTTCTTGCTGTCCATACTATTATTTGCAGAAACATTGTTGGTACCTCACCGCGCTCACGCAGGCCCCTTGCTGCCCATACTATTATTTTCAAAAACATTGTTGGTACCTCGCCACGCTGCCGCAGGCCCCTTGCCCATACTATTATTTGCAAAAACATTGTTGGTTCCTCACCGCGCTCACGCAGCCCCCTTGCTGCCCATACTATTTTTTGCAAAAACATTGTTGGTACCTCACCGCGCTCACGCAGGCCCCTTGCTGCCCAGTTGGAACATGCTTCTTATGTGCTAGGGCCCTGCCGGTGCTCATGGCCTGGGTTTGGTGCGTTGCTGCCACACTGTGTGTTGCATACACACGTGTGTCGTGGTTCATGGCATCAAAAGCACCACAGCGGCAGAAGCAGCAGCAGCAGCAGCAGCAGCAACTGCACTACCACCAGCAGCATCAAGTGCCTGCAGAATCACTGCACCTTCGGCAGGCTTGGCCCTTTTGTGGCACAGACGTTCATGAGCACGATGTAGGACGACGACAGCACCATCCTCTTCCCAACCTGACCCCACAAGCAGTATGCATGGACCATACATGTATTCAAATAGAAGAACCTCTACCGCACGTGGGATGCAAAGACCCAATAGTCCCAGCAAAGAGCTGGTCTGAGTGGCATAGAGGCTGTGTGCAGCAAGGAGCACTGTGCCTCAATACCCCTCTCGTCCACCATGGTATGTACAGCTTCTGCAATGTACAGCTTCTGCTACGTGTGTACAGCTTCTGCAACGGCCTGCTCATGTGCTTTTTAATCCTGTCCTGTGGCTTCAGCTGTCTTTGCCGTAGTTGCGTGCATGCATTTTGATGATTTTGGAGCCATACTGTTAAGGGGAGGTAGAAATACTGTACTCCATTAAATTGACAGCTGGAGGGTTAATTTGGGTAATGAAAGAAAGAGCAGAAGGACGTACATCCCTTTGAATAAGTTGGAAGGGATAGAGTCTTAGCATTGAAGCAAGCATCTGCAGCCTTGACACCACGCTTAAGAGTTGTGAAATTGAAACCTCTGATTTCAAGCTGAGGCTAGTGCTGAATTTGCAATCATAACATCTGTAATATTGCAGATCCATTGTCTACACAATTCTGGTAATATAGTCCATTGCAATTTACAGCTTCTGTGAGGTATATTACAATTCAACATGAGTTAAGTTGTTCAGGAGGACAAGTTAACCTCTTTTATTGAAGGTGGCAAGGACGTGAGCGTCCTTGCTGCAGCCTACTTATCAAAGCGTCTTTTATCAAAGCGTCTATTTATCAAAGCGTCTTTGCTGCAGCCTACTTATCAAATCACGTCTTGGCTGCAGCCTATCTATCAAATTACGTCTTTGCTGCAGCCTATTGATCAAATCACGTCCCTTCTTCTCACCAACAAGCCTCTCGTCTTTTGAAAATTAGATGGAGCTACCAACCATGTACGCACATTGTGCCTACGTGTGCAGGGAAACCAGAGCTTCAGAGGCATCTACTGACAGCGCTGAGCACCGCATCAGATGGCCACATTGCAGTGTTTGGCTGCGGCCCACAGTCGCTTCTACAGGTGTGTGCTTTATAAAAAAGGTTGAAAGGGGAAAAGGAGAACAGCACATTGCAGTGTTTTGCTGCGGCCCACAGTCGCTTCTACAGGTGTGTGCTTTGTAAAAAAGGTTGAAAGGGGAAAATGAGAACTGCACATCGCAGTGTTTTGCTGCAGCCCACGTTCGCTTCTTCAAGTGCGTGTGCTTTGTAAAAAGGTTGATAGGGGGCAATGAAACGGAAAAAATACAGAGGGGCTCACCCTAGCAATGCGGTGCTGGATGACACATTGCCTTATTGTACAGTGAGATGCAAGAAAGCAGAATTTGAATGAGGCTGCCGGATCCTGAGCCCATGCCTGCCACTAATTTATAGTAATAGTACAGGGTATTGGATAATATTGCCTTAAGGAGTCTGGAGGCCTGTTACGGCCTGTTTTACCCTGCGAGGTGATCTGGGAAAAGGAGGGTTAACGTTACAGGATACATAATGTCGTAGCAGAGTAAATAAGTGAAGCACATTGCGAGGGTATAAAGGTGAAGCGTGCTCGTTTTAAAACTGGCTGTGTCTACTTTTCAAAAAGTTTACCAGTAAGCATTTTGAAGTCCTTTTGGCATTGGATTGGCTGTATTCAATGCTATTGCATTGGGAACTGATACGTAAAAATTCCAGAGTTAGAAGCATCAAGCACGTAGTACGGAGCTTGTTTATTCCTTCATTGGTGCAACAATTTTAAAGTTGAAATTGGCTATGCAAGCGTGAAACTTGGGAAACTTCCGCCCACGCCAAGTCAGGAAGTGGAGCGAGCCACTTGGATATTTGTTTAATGTGAAAAAGGTTGATGTAAATAGATCTATGATACTCAAGACCCTGGCCAAAACTCATCCAAGAGCTGTCTAAGTTTGTCAATTTGCTGAGGACAAAGCCAAAGGAAGCAAACAAAGTGGGTGCGCTTGCCAGCTCCCTTGCTTGCCCTGCCAAGCCAATGTTTACTACCAGTCATGCAAATACTAATTATGTTCCTACTTTGAATGCCGCAGAATTTGAAAGGGGCCTTTGTAGCAACAGTGCTGTCAGAATCACCCTCTTCCACCTTGAAGCTTTGTGAGCTGTCTTAGACGCGGCGCGTTGCCGGAACGTTTCTGGCACTTTGCTTCTTTTGTACAGCTTTGACTTCAAAATACAGCTTTGACTTCAGGAGCTGATGTGATCTTGAATTTTCCGTGCCACTTTATTACTGCCGGTACAAAAAAGTTGCAATATATGCCAGGCTGCAAGTGTTGAACCTGCATACTCTTCAAAGCTTTTCAGAACTTGCAAGGAAATTTCAGCGAAACATTTCACAATTCTGCCTTTACTGACAGTTGTAGTGGAAGCAATTTCATAGGACTAATAGAGTTGACGAAAAATAAGTAGCGGTTGGATGGCTGGTGGACATCGCAGCTCATCCCTAAAATCAAATCCGCAGTAAACTCTTGCATGGGAATAGCACGCCCAGTTTGAACTCCATGCAGCAAGGATCGCGATGTGTACAGATTGACCATCAGACGCACACGTAGGGCCGCCGCAAATACTATACCCTAAGACCATGTTTGAAAAATATTACTTTGCTACCACTAAAGAATATTTTGCTGCTACCAAAGAAGAATTTGCTACTACTAAAGATTTGTTTGTTACTACTAAAGAAGATTTTGCTACTACTAAAGATTAGTTTGCAACTACTAAGAAGGTTTTGCTACTATTTAAAATTAATTGCTACTATTAAAGATGGTTTGCTACTACCAAAGAAGATTTTGCTACTACTAAAGAAAAGTTTGCTACTATAGTACCTCGCCAAGACTCTTGATCTTTTCATCCCATCCCAGTTACTGGTCGACGTGCCACAGCACTAATGAACAAATAAGCCTACATGCAATCAGATCCACACAAAAACCATACAGATACGACGAGACATTGAACACACACCCCAAAAATATTTGAGCAACGCTCCTGGTGGTATGCAGGCTTCTGCCTCCCAACCACCTGATCCCCACTGATAAGCTTGTCTTATCTATGCTCCAGGTGGGATGTTTTGGGTCTCTACATCCACTGTGTGGTGCAGAACACTTTTCTAATCCATGCCGTTAGTGTTTACACTGTGACCCTACACTGTGACTCGGTAGTTTTTAGGCTGGCAATGGCCGGAACGGATGGCCTATATATGCAGCAATGATTTTCCTTGAGTTAAGAATTACATACCCAGAGGGGTGCGGTGGCTCATGTTGTCAATCTTAGAATTCAGGCTAAGATTGACAACATGAGCCACCTGGTCCTTGAGCCTGGTGAAATGCTTGTCCTGCGCAGCTTCACCTATGGAAAACACACACCACTCCCTTGTATCCTTCCTTGCTCTCTTTCTTCTATGCTGTTCTTCTTCCTCCTCATCCTCCTCCTCCTCTTCCTGGCCAGTGGCTACTCCCTGGTTAGTGGCCGCTTGCCCCTCCTCCTGGACCCTGGCCCTGGCTTCTCTTGCACTAGTACGGGCTTGTCGATTGCTCATTATTAATGACTATGCATGGTTTTCTATAGAGAGAAAAAAGTCGCGGTTTCCAGCAAGCCTGCCAAAGAGGATGGTCAAATTCCGACCATCCGTCCGCCCGAATTTGACCATCTACGATGATCAGAATCTAACTATCCTTACCATGGGTGCTATCTGCGACCTTTAAAGAAATTTCAGGGGCTGGATGAAGAGGTTGAGGCTGGGAGACAGCCCAGGCTACGACGGAGAGAAGGAAGGAGGAAGGAAGCAGCCAGATCGAGAGGAGCTTGCAAGGTCAGAGGACGCCAGCAGCAAGGAAGATGAGGGGGTTGAAGAGGAAGAGGGCTCCCGAGGGAAGAGAAAGAGGGAAAAGAAGAGTGAGGGGGATGAAGACATTCATGACCGCGTGTAAGAAATGCAGTGAGTATAGCCGCTATGCGGCATGAAAGCAAAGAATTTAGGAATGGGTCTGTGCCAACTAAGCCCGCACAAGCTGCTGGCATCAGCAAGGTCAGAGCAAGCTGGATAAAACGAGCCTCAATAGGAGGAGCACGGGGGTTGGGTTTACCCATCCATTTGCTTCTGGATGGGGAGCCAAACTGTTAATTATTGTACTAAATGGATTTCGTAATTATTATTCAAATTAATTTGTTAAGGAAAAGGTTGTATCGATTGACGATGTAATAGTTATACGGAAGTGATTGCATAATCTAGTGTGTAACAGTCAAATGTTGAAAAATACTCAGGAAGCAATTAATTGTCGCAGAGAGACCGCACCCTTTTGCAAGAAAGTATTTTTGCGAAAGGGTGCGGGCGATCTGCGAGAATTTTCCAACGGACTTTTCGAACGAAAAAGTCCGTGGGACAATTGAATTTTTATGCGACAATATTTATGATGGACGCGTAAATTTTACTATGTAATAGTTTACTACGAAGGAACGAGCGCTCGTAGAAAAAAGGTTTTTAACTTTATAGAAACAACTACTAGAAGTATGTCAGATAAAATCGTATCTTATATCAATAAAAATGTTCTCAAAGGAGTAAAGATCAAAAAATTACAACTCCTTTAAGGACGCAGAAATACATTTAATCTTTGTTTTAATTTTATTGCGACAGATCGCAGATTTGCGAGCCCGCATCCCTGGCATAGCTCAGTTGCCCCTCTCTGACACTTAGGGTTTAAACCCTAACCTATTTTGCAGCTTGTCAACAGTCCTCTTTCCCATGGTCTTTGCTTGTATGAAAAAAGCTGAAACCCTCATTCGTTTTGAATTTTGCACATTGCCACAAAACATGATGTTCCTGTGGCGCTGGATAAGCTGACATGGCAATTAAGCTGTGACTGCCATATGGTGCCTAGGTGTGTCAAATTGGCTATCTCGTTTGGTCTTTGATCCATTTTAAATTAATTCAACTTGTAGCAAAGCTTGTGCTCAGCTTCTCTAATTAAGTGCTATACATCACAATTGCACGCTCTCCCTGAAAGTCCCATCCAAGTCAACCTTGGACACTGCTTCGTCTAATATTGAGGCCAGCCAACTCTCCAAATATTGCCTTGCTCCCACTCTGCTATCATTGCATCCGGATGTGTCCCACTTGCTGCTTCCACTGTTTGCCGCAATATTACTCTGGCTGCCTTGCAAGTGCTCTTGGAGGTCAAGGCCGCCTGCAGCAAAAACGCACAGGCGACACAAGTTCCTAAAATGGTCTCATATTGATCTGCAATTTTTACGGGTAGCACTTCAACCAACGAGCACACAGCTAGCATCGAATAAAGTTTGTAAAAAGCCTGCGGTAGCTTGCATACATCAGCAGATACCAAAGCGTAACCTCAGATAGTGTGAACATGTCCGTTAATCATTACCGGTTTTTGGATGGGTTATTGTTTTGCTGCCTGAACACAAATGTTAGCTCCTTCAAGCAATTCTGCCCTTTTGTTCATTGTAAACGACCGTTTATCCAACACATGTTGTTGCTGAGAAGCAGCAGCTCAGCCTGAAACACCCCATGACTTTTTAACCTACAGTTGTGCCATTGTACAGGCGAGAAAGCTAATGACATTGCTGTTTTTATGGCTGGCAAGATGCATAACCCTGAGAATACCCTCCCCTTTCGCTCCCCTCCCCTCACCCGCACCTGTCCTTGCCTTGCTGCTAGACAGAGCTACTGCCAAGCCGGTGGGGCGCGCACAACCCTGTGCGGACCTGACCTGGAACCCAGAAGTGGGTGTCGATTTAAGACGGCTTGCTGATGCAGAAGCACCCCACTTAGGCCGCAAGCTCACAACAGAATCAGTATCAGTGCCCAAATCAGCAGTGCTACTGCCACCTGCACAGGCACCATCATCCACAGCCGCAGCACCATCATGCGCACGAGTGCATGCGTCACCAGCAGTGCTAGCAGCACCAGCCACAATGCACCCTCCCCACTTGGGCCTCAAACTCACTCCAGCATCACTGTCAGCAGCATTGCCGGCACTGGCTGCACCTACACCGTGAGCGCCAGCACTAGTGCAGGCATCAGCAGCCACAGCCACTGCGGCAGCATGCGCATGGGTGCACATATCACCACCTGCAGTGCTGGCAGCACCCGCCTCTGCGCGTAATGCATCAGCATCAGTGCCCCCACAAGTGATGCACGCAGGATTAGCTGCAGCGCCACCACAGACGGCTGGCTCCGTAAGCGTAGTTGGCTCGAGCTGAGAGCTCTCAGCTTTCGGAACAAGTCCATGCCGTGGATGTAGGCTGCCTCCCTGGTCATGAGTATCAGCAGCCACTCCAATGAGGACAAGGCCCTGCAGCCGCTCATGTTCTTGGTGTTGTCGGCCGTCAACATACTCCTCCTCCTGCCGCTGCTTAACTTTCTGAACCTCCTGCTGCTCCTGGTCTTGTTCCTGCTGTTGCTGCTGGTGCTGCTGCTCTTCCTGCTGCTTGATTTCCTGAGGTGCCTGCTGTCCCTGCTGCTGCTTAGCCTCTTGATCTTTCTGTTGCTGTTGCTGCTCGTGCTGTTGCTGCTGCTGCTGCTGCTGATTTTCCTGCCGCTGCTCACAAGACACTGGCACGTCATGTCTCTGCCCAACAACACCTGAGGCATTTTGATCTGTTCTCGCTGTCCCTTCACTTTGCTGGGCTGACGTCAAGGTCCTGGTCAAGTCTTCGTGGGCCTTGTAAGATAGCGCCAAAAAGACGGGGAACCTAATAAGTGGGTACATGGAAGAGTTGATCAGCTATAGTGGAAGGCAAAGCACAAGGCAATCTACAACACAAGTGCGTGGCCAAACAAAATGTAAAGTCAATACGGGTTTTGCAATATAAATGACACTTTTGTGGTCTCGCACGGCAAAAAAGTGCAAGTCAGCATTGCTGTTGAGAAGCCTTAGGCAGGCCCGGCTGCCTGAATCAGGTGTTAAAAGTATGAAAGAAACGAAATTTCGGCCAAGTCTCTCTCTCCATGTCAATGAAGGAAACGGGCTTAAAAATATGAATTGAACAAACTCAAGATTAGTTGGTTGAAAGACGTAATTGGGATTGTAAGAATAGTAATGACTTAACCCGTCACCTGGACGAGAGCTGGCGGTCCCTCATCAGGGTACTGCCATTCACCTTCTATTCTAAGAATAAGGAAACATTCACCTTCTATTCTAAGAATAATTATGACGTAACCCGTCACCTGCGTGAGAGCTGGCGGTCCCTCATCAGCGTACTGCCGTTCACCTTCATGGATGGACTTTGCAAGAAGTGGAATGGTCCTGCGAGAGGAGGAGCAAGTGTCTTCAACTGATCATGGGTGGATTTTGCAAAAAGTGGAATGGTCCTGCAAGAGGGAGGAGCAAGTGCCTTCCATTAATCATGGATGGATTTTGCAAGAAGTGGAATGGTCCTGCGAGCGGGAGGAGCAAGTGCCTTCCATTAATCATGGATGGACTTTGCAAGAAGTGGAATGGTCCTGCGAGCGGGAGGAGCAAGTGTCTTCAACTGATCATGGGTGGATTTTGCAAAAAGTGGAATGGTCCTGCAAGAGGGAGGAGCAAGTGCCTTCCATTAATCATGGATGAACTTTGCAAGAAGTGGAATGGTCCTGCGAGCGGGAGGAGCAAGTGTCTTCAACTGATCATGGGTGGATTTTGCAAAAAGTGGAATGGTCCTGCAAGAGGGAGGAGCAAGTGCCTTCCATTAATCATGGATGGACTTTGCAAGAAGTGGATTGGTCCTGCGAGCGGGAGGAGTAAGTGTCTTCCACCAATCATGGATGGACTTTGCAAGAAGTAGAATGGTCCTGCGAGCGGGAGGAGCAAGTGTCTTCAACTGATCATGGGTGGATTTTGCAAGAAGAGGAATGGTCCTGTGAGCGGGAGGAGTAAGTGTCTTCCACTAATCATGGGTGGATTTTGCAAGAAGTGGAATGGTCCTGCAAGAGGGAGGAGCTTTTTTTCTACCATCCAGAAACTTCAATAAGTTGGCACGCGCTGTAAGCTCTCACGATGAAGCCAGCTTCTTGACAGCAAGATGGCAGGCTGACACGCGTGAACTAAATTTACTTAACTTTTTTGTATAAAAGTATAAAAGGAAGATAATGAAGGGTGAGCGAAAGGTCACAATGGATACGGTTCTTTGAAAGCGAAGCAGCAGGCAGAGACTTGCGAATTGAAGTGATGGAGTGGAGTGGAGTGGATTGAAGAGGAAGAGGCTTGTGGATTGAAGTGATGGAGATAAATTTAAATGAAGGGCAAGTAGGTGAGGTCAAATTAAATCCAACTCCATGAAAGCAAAGCGGCAGGCAGCAACTCGTGGATTGAAGTGGTGGAAGGGAAAAGGAATGAAGGGCAAGTGAGTGGTGATAATAAATGAGAAATGAGTGATAATAATAAATAAGTGAGTGATTATAGATGAATATAAATGAAGGGCAAGTGAGTGCTGTGTGAGCTACTGTGAGCTACAAGGGTCCAATGGCAGTGTGAGGGGCACATGCTAATTTCTTACAAGCAGGTGGCCCTGCTTGTGATCAAGATTACGCTCTTTTCATAAACAGGAGAGGCCCCCCAGACGTACGACATGTCGTGCTCATACTACTACTACCTAACCCCTACTAATATCTACTATGACGTGCTCATACCACTACTATCTAACTCCTACTACTAACCCCTACTATTACTACCTAACCCCTAAACCCTAACCCTAACCCTACCTAACCTAACCTACTAAACCCTAAACCCTAAGAAGTAAGCCATGTATACATGTAAATATAAATCATGTAGGCAGGAGAGGAGGTCATCCTTTAGCAAAAGTCACAAACAGGGGGAAACAAAGTTCTTTACAGCGAGGTCCAAGGAAGACTGTTGGAATGCTCGTCTGGAGGACTTCGGGTTCCCTTCTGTTTGTTGCTCAAAGATGGGACTAGATGTTGCTCAAAGATGGGACTAGATAATGCTCAAAGATAGGACTAGATGTTGCTCAAAGATGGGACTAGATGTTACTCAAAGATAGGACTAGATGTTGCTCAAAGATGGGACTAGATGTTGCTCAAAGATAGAAATAGATAGATGTTGCTCAAAGATAGGACTAGATGGGACTTCGGGTTCCCTTCTGTCTGTTGCTCAAAGATGGGACTAGAAGTTGCTCAAAGATGGGACTAGATAATGCTCAAAGATAGGACTAGATGGGACTTCGGGTTCCTTTTTGTTTGTTGCTCAAAGATAGGTGTTCTGCTGGGAGTGTCTTCAGAATGTGAAAAATGGCAAAACAAAAGGTAGCAATGGCCAAAAAACAATTGGTTTTTTTCATCGTGCATGAGAGTGGAGGAAGACAATGTGCGCCGACTATTCAAGGAGCTAATGCAAGGCCATGAAAGCCGTTGCAATCCATCAGAGGGGGTTATCTGGACAAAAGCCAAAACATGCTCCTTTTGGCATGAAAGGTGCAACTACTCACACGTCACTTCATCAAATTGTACCCAACCTAGCTTCAAACTGCTGCTGACTATTTAAGCTACCCGAGTTTGTGCTCAAATTTAGACAAGTTGCCCTGTGTACAGAATAACAGGACTAAAAGCACACGTCGTGCACTTGTACTCTAGATGGGTGCTTTCCAGGGGGAGTGACGCACTAATTTGCATATCTCGTCAACCTCTTGCTCTTTTTGCTCCATTACTTTTGCAATGATCTTAAATTATTGCAAGGACTCCAAAACACGAAAATCCATTCAATTAAATGCGCTGGTTGGTCAGATACAGATACAGCATATGGCTGCTCAAGAAGTAAGGTTCACGCCGCGGCCGAATAGGTATGGGCCCCCTAACTTGCTGAATTTAAGCATAACTGCTTTAAAATTTCAGAGCTAAGCTTGAAACCTGAAAGTTAGGGGGCCCATACCCTAGGAGCATGCAAAAAGTATACTCATTTTGGGCCTCAGATAACCCCCTCTGGCAATCCATCTTATTGAAGCTCCTACATGCACAGTATCTATCCTCTCTTTTTTCTTCTCTTGAACAGGCAGGGGACTTCTGCATGCTTATGTGTACATTTGGCAAGAAGCACATATATATACTGAAGCAAACACACATATGTATCTTTCAGTATATATTAGAAGTGTGTGTGCATAAGTTTAAGGCAACCCCTAGTTATGGGGACATCATCATGTTTTGCTGCATCAACATCAATACCTATATTTAGCCAACAGTAGGTCAAACTTTGTAGGTCAAACTTTGTACATAAAACTGTGTAAACACCAACAGTCAGACACAGCTATAATCACAGCACGCACGAGAGAATACAGAAGCACCCAAGCTCTAACTCACCGTCACATTCTATGCAGACAGAGGTGTACGCAGTTGATGCGTCAGACTGTGAATGCTGTGAGGTATAAGGAGGTGACTGCCGAGGTGTGCGCGGCCACAGGCAAGTGAGGTCCACACGGTGTAGGCCATCAGATGTGAGCGCCTGCGCGTCAGATGTGAGTATTTGCGCATCATATGTGAGTGCCTGCGCATCAGATGTGAGCACCTGCACATTAAATATCATATGTGAGCGCCTGCGCATTAGATGTGAGCGCCTGCGCATCAGATGCGAGCGCCTGCGCTTCAGATGTGAGCGCCTGCGCATTATATGTGAGCGCCTGCGCATCATATGTGAGTATTTACGCAATAATTGTGAACGCTTACGCATTATATGTGAGCACCTGCACATCATATGTGAGCGCCTGCGCATCATATGTGAGTATTAACGCATTAATTGTGAACGCTTACGCATCATATGTGAGCGCCTGCACATCATATTTGAGTATTTACGCATTAGATGTGAGCGCCTACGCATCAGATGTGAGCGCCTGCGCATCATATGTGAGTATTTACGCATCATATGTGAGCGCCTGCGCATCCGGAGAGGCAGTGTGCTGATAGGTGGACGTGCGCGTACATCTCTGTGGCTGTGTACTGATCTTTGTGCAGCTAATGCAGTCCCACTGTCATAGTGTACTGAGGTGAGTTTTTGTGTAATATGTAATTCTCTCTTGCTGCGTACTGATCTTTGTGCAGCTAATGCAGTCCAAATGTCATAGTGTACTGATAGGTGAGTTTTTATGTAATATGTAATTCTCTCTTGCTGCGTACTGATCTTTGTGCAGCTAATGCAGTCCAACTGTCATAGTGTACTGATAGGTGAGTTTTTATGTAATATGTAATTCTCTCTTGCTGCGTTCTGATCTTTGTGCAGCTAATGCAGTCCCACTGTCGTAGTGTGCTGATAGGTGAGTTTTTATGTAATATGTAATTCTCTCTGGCAGCGTGCTGATCTTTGTACAGCTAAAACAGTCCCACTGTCATAGTGTACTGATAGGTGAGTTTTTATGTAATATGTAATTCTCTCTGGCAGCGTACTGATCTTTGTGCAGCTAAAACAGTCCCACTGTCGTAGTGTGCTGATAGGTGAGTTTTTATGTAATATGTAATTCTCTCTGGCTGCGTACTGATCTTTGTGCAGCTAATGCAGTCCCACTGTCGTAGTGTGCTGATAGGTGAGCTTGTATGTAGAGTTGGCCAGAACCGTGTATATGCGCCGTATATGACCGTGTATTTGGTGATTTCCCTGCCAAGAATAACCTATATGCACCGTATATATAAGTAGGGTTGGCCAAAACCGTATGTATACACCGTATATTTGGTGATTTCCCTGCCAAAAACACCATATATACACCGTATATATATATGGTTCTGGCCAACCGTACTTATATCATATAAAAATACGTAATTTGTAATTCTCTCTGGCTGCACGATGCCCTTAATACAGCTTGAGCATCCCCACCGTGGCAGCGTGCTGAGAAATAGAAATATGTGAGAATCTCTGTGGCTGCACGCTGCCCTTTGTGCAGCTACAGCAGCCTTTGACATATCCGTTCAGGTTGTAAGCAAGATTGTGTGAGGCATCAAGAAACAGCGACCTCCAGCGACCTTGGTGGAACTCCGGCTGATGTGCGGGCTTGTTTGGAGTTATTTTCTTTGCTGACGCATGCTGATTCGACTAGCGCAGAGCACTTGTTTGAAGTCTTGTTCTGACGATGCATGCTGATTTGAATAGCGCAGAGCACTTGTTTGGATTCTTGTTTTGACGATGCATATGCTGATTCGACTAGCGCAGAGCACTTGCTTGGAGTCTTGTTTTGACGATGCATATGCTGATTTGGATAGCGCAGAGCACTTGTTTGGAGTTTTGTATTGACGATGCATATGCTGATTCGACTAGCTCAGAGCACTTGTTTGGAGTCTTGTTTTGACGATGCACATGCTGATTTGACTAGCGCAGAGCACTTGTTTGGAGTGTTGTTTTGACGATGCACATGCTGATTTGACTGTGCAGAGCATTTGTTCGATCATGGTTTTCCACCTGCCAACTCACACGCATGTTGGAATGCTTGGTTTGTGATGCATGACAAAATCGTTTGAAGGCCTGCTGCGGACATCTGATGACGCAGTTCCCAGCAGGCAGAGCAGCATTTGCACCCAAGCTGCACAAACAAGCTTGCACGGTGCTTTCAGGCTCTTGCGTTTCTGCTACTTTAGGAGGAAATGGCATCTCCATCTGCTGGCATGTAAGACGTCAGATATTAATCCAAATTGCCGTAAAACATTAATCCAGGGTTCATCAGTTCAGGGTTTGGTCAAAAGTTCGAGGACTTCCACAGGTTCGATAACTTTCACACATTTTACAAATGTGGACAGCGCCGTTAAAGTTTGGGTTGGAGCTCATCACACTTTTGAGTCACAGTCCTGAACAGTCTATAACAACTACAGGGGCGCTTTGCCCTGTTCATTCCAAAAACTTGTCCCACTCTTTCCTTATCGAACACCGCTTGCCAAAAACACTGCACCTACAACAATGATATATGCAAAAAATATGACTATGATTTGTACCAGGCCAGGGGTCACTCTTGGCTTTGTAGTTGCACTCTGGGGCCTCCTGTTTCAGCTCTACGTTGGTAAAAGGCCCCCTTACAAGCCCCCTTACAAGGTTCCCTTTTTTAGCTCTTAGATTGCCCCCTTATAAGACCCCCATACAAGGCCCCCTTACCAGGTTCCCTTTTTCAGCTCTTAGATTGCCCCCTTACAAGCCCCCTTACAAGCCCCCTTACCAGGTTCCCCTTTTCAGCTCTTAGAATCCCCCTTATAAGACCCCCATACAAGGCCCCCTTACCAGGTTCCCTTTTTCAACTCTACGATGGTTGCATTGTCCCAGTTCTGACCCTGATCTTTTCCCATGATCTGGGCCCTTTTCTTCTCCCATGATCTTGTCTTTGTGATCCAAACTAACCTACCTAAGCAGCTGGTTGCAACAGCTGAACATCCTGCTGCCACTCACTTAGAAGCTACCTTTCCTTGACGCCTTTATTTATCAAGAAATGCAATTAATCGTACCTCCAGCTTCACATCCACAGCTCCTGCAGAGGCGGCAAGTTTTGCAACCCTGCACACGTTTGGCACCACACATCATATTTGGCATCACACATCATGCTTGGAACCACAAGTTTTGCAACCCTGCGCACGTTTGGTACCACACATTTGGCATCACACATCATGTTTGGCATCACTAGTTTTGCAACCCTACGCACGCTTGGTACCACACATCATGTTTGGCACCACATATTTGGCACCACACATTTGGCACCACACATTTGGCACCACACATCATGTTTGGCACCACACATCATGTTTGACACCACACATCATGTTTGGCACCACACATTTGGCACCACACATTTGGCACCACACATCATGATATATTCAAGTTCAAGAGAGTGCATCATGTTTCATGCACACGTACCACTATTGAAATCACACTCTGTGTTTCATGCACACACACCTCCGTGAAAACCACACTCCAAATTTAATGCACACGCACCTGCACCCTAAATCAGTGTGCACCCTATGTTCACGCACCTGCACTAGAAATCACATGCCATGTCTCATGCACACGCACCCACACCCTAGAATAGTGTGCACCCTGTGTTTCACGCACCTGTGTTGGAACTCACTAGTGGTTACGTTGGACGCTTTCTTAGCTTGTGACCATGCAGCCAGTGCAGCGTCCCTCACAGGTCCTGCAGGCAACCCTCCCCCCGGTAGACCTACGTCGTTCGCCTGAGTAAGTGAGTCAATTGCATTGAAAAATTTGGTACAAGGGTTCCATGCTCACCAGGGCCTGCAGGCAACCCTCCCCCTGGTAGACCTACATCGTTCGCCTGAGTAAGTGAGGCATTTGCATTGAAATTTTTAGTACAAGGATTCCATGCTCACCAGGTCCTGCAGGCAACCCTCCCCCCGGTAGATCTGCATCGTTCGCCTGAGTAAGCGAGGCATTTGCATTTTAGAATTTGGTACGAGGATTCCATGCTCACCATGTCCTGCAGGCAACCCTCCCCCTTGTAGACCTATGTCGTTTGCCCAAGTAAGTGAGACATTTGCATTTAGAATTTGGTACGAGGATTCCATGCTCACCAGGGCCTGCAGGCAACCCTCCCTGTGTTAATTTCATTTGCCTGAGTAAAATGGTTTGCCTGTGTAAAATGTATTTTAGTACGAGTTCCATGCTCGAGCAAATGGGACAAGTCGTGATCACCTGTTTATTAATTGTAGTAGTAAGTAGTAGTAACATTGTAGTAGTAAATTGTAGTAGTAGAATTGCAGTAGAAAGATTTAAGGGTGCCTTGCCCGCACAGTAGGGTTGGCTAGAACCATACATTTATACACTAACATTGTGTATGACTATATGTAGGGTTGGCCAGAACCATACATTTATAGGTATATACGGTGTACATGCGGTATTTTTGGCAGGGAAATC
>Ga0307942_1000213_pt1:0-5000 | contig 36222 bp, 31 predicted proteins | sample OrgLakmetagen175_FD_201846 | JGI IMG/M metagenome (GOLD analysis project Ga0307942, IMG submission 201846) | Saline water microbial communities from Organic Lake, Antarctica - #175 | ecosystem: Environmental > Aquatic > Non-marine Saline and Alkaline > Saline | place: Antarctica: Organic... | reverse complement strand
GTTTTTGTAGACTCGGATCTGCAGGACTGTGTCCCACAGAAGCACAGGCCCAGAGCAGACTGGAGAAGTCGACAGCTTGCCAGCCCTGGTGCGTGTGTGTGTGTGTTATTGTAGGTATGTATGTGTGTATGTGTGTGTGAGCACGTATGCATGACTTTGTCTGTGTGTGCAAGTGTACCTGCGTGTGTGTGTGTGTGCTCGTGTGCGTGGGCATGCAACTCTTTGCCACTTAAATATGTCATAATTTCTGCTAGCACTCACTTGATGCAGTAAAAGAATTCAAGAAAATTTACCTAGCACGCTTAAAAACAATTTGCCACACACATGCACGCACAAAATTAGAAAAGCCCTAGCCTAGCAAACATCGCACCTGCGAGTGCAGGCACACATATACATACATGCACACTACATACACACATGCACACACGAACAAACATACGTGCACACTACACACACGCACGCAAGCAAATAAACACACACAAGCATGCACGCGCACACACTTACACTTGCACACTACACACGCATGCATGCAAAAACGAACACACACTAGAACGTTCACACATGCACAATCCACAGCTTGTGCACGCACTCACGCATGCACATACACAACCCTCACACTCTCATACACACACACATACACACGCACACACACTCACACACACCTACACACACACACAAACTCACTCACACACACCTACACACACACACACTCACTCACACATATACACATACCTACACACACGGACACACACACACACTCACACATACCTACACACGCATGCACACACACTCACACATACCTACACGCACACACGGACACACACACACACTCACTTGCACACACACACACACACTCACTTGCACACACGCACACACATACACACACATACCTACACACATGGCATACCTGTGAAGTCTGGGCTAGCTCTAGAACGGCAGCAGTGGCAGCAAAGAATGTTGAAGGGGCATGAACTGCAAAGGTGGCATAGGCCCAGCATATGAGTGTCCCTGCGCACATGCACGGGGAAACATGCATGTGTGTTATTGCAAGAACTGCTGTGTACGTGCATGGGGGAAGGCGTGAAAGTGTTAATGTGTGTTCGTGTGAATGTGTGTGTATACACGTGTATCTGTGTGTGTGTGTGTGTTTGTGTGTGTGTGTGTGTGTGTGTGTGTGTGTGTGTGTGTGTGTACACGTGTGTGTGTGTGTGTACCGTCATAAACAGTCAACGACTGGGGTGTCCCTGTTTAAATACAAATCTGAGTTTATACATAGATACCTGTGTGTGTGAGAGAGTGTGTGTATCTGTGTATGTGAGAGTGTGTGTCTGTGTGTGTGTGTGTGTGTGTGTGGATGTGTGTGTATACATGTGCATGTGAACGTGTGTATATCTATGTGTGTGGGAGTGTGTGGGAGTGTGTGAATGTGTGTGTCTGTGTGTAAATGTGTGTATCTGTGTGTGTGTGCGTGTTTGAGAATGTGTGCATCTGTGTGTGTGTGTGAATGTGTGTGTATACATGTGTATCTTCGTGTGTACAGTGTACACCATCACAAACGACTAACTCTCATTTTGGTGCAGTAAGACCCCAATCACCGACACTCATTAGAAATTATGAAGGAAAAAAGCCACAGTCTGACAGTAAAATAGGAAGGGAAAAAGCCACAGTCTGACGGTAAAATAGGAAGGGATAAAGCCACAGTCTGACGATAAATTAGTCAGCTGCTTTTGCTAGTTTGCGCGTACGAAATAGTCACGGAAGTGATTCCACTCAAGTGAAGAGTGGCCCTTCAACGATGCATCATTCATACGTCTGCCTCCTTTTACAAATAGGCAGTCAATGCACACAACGATGTGCACAATGATTGTCAGCAATCACCTGCAGCTTGGAAGCTTTGTTTCCTTACCGCAAAGCTCTACAGAACCCATGCTTCCCTTCCCGCAATGTTAAACAAACACGATTCCAAACTCTTACAATTCCAAACAAACGCGATTTTAAACCAGATTCCAAACTGGTACAATTTCAAACAAGCACAATTTCACACCAATACTTTGGGCCGGCATGGTACCCACAGTTTTGAGGTACAGCTTTCTTCATGTTGCGAGGATCCATTACGTAATCCGTCACAGCGTTAAGCATGGGCAGCACGTGATCTGCGTACACAGCATCATCCAGCCTGCCAGCCAATGGTGTACACGCACATCTTAGAAACAGTTGTTAACATGTCACTGTGACTTGATCAGTGACAGGGTTGGACATGGTCTGCGTATGCAGCATCAGCCTACCTGCCACCTAATGGTGTAGGTCGCACACATGTTAAAAAACTGTCCGTTAACAAAGCACTGTGACGTGATCAGTGACAGACTTGAGTGTGGTCAACACATGATTTGAGTATGCAGCATCAGCCAACCTGCCAGCTAATGATGTAGGTCGCACACATGTTAAGAAACTGCTCGTTAACAAAGCGCTGTGACTTGATCAGTGACAGACTTGAGCATGGTCAACACATGGTCTGCGTATGCAGCATCATCCAACCTGCCAGCTAATGATGTAGGTCGCACACATGTTGAGAAACTGTTCGTTAACAAAGCACTGTGACGTGATCAGTGACAGCGTTGGACATGGTCAACACATGGTCTGCGTATGCAGCATCATCCAGCCTGCCAGCTAATGATGTAGGTCACACACATGTGAAGAATTTTTTTAACAAAGCGCTGTGACTTGATCAGTGACAGCGTTGAGCGTGGGCAACGCATAATTTGGGTATGCAGCATGCAGCATCAGCCAACCTGCCAGCCGACAATGGTGTAGGTCGCACAAATGTTAAGAAACAGTTGAAATAAAGCACTGTGACGTGATCAGTGACAGCCTTGAGCGTGGGCAACGCATAATTTGGGTATGCAGCATGCAGCAACAGCCAATCTGCCAGCCGACAATGGTGTAGGTCGCATAAATGTTAAGAAACAGTTGAAATAAAGCACTGTGACGTGATCAGTGACAGCCTTGAGCGTGGGCAACGCATAATTTGGGTATGCAGCATGCAGCATCAGCCAACCTGCCAGCCGACAATGGTGTAGGTCGCACAAATGTTAAGAATCAGTTGAAATAAAGCACTGTGACGTGATCAGTGACAGACTTGAGCATGGTCAACACATAATTTGAGTACGCAGCATCAGCCAACCTGCCAGCTAATGGTGTAGGTCGCACACATGTTAAAAAACTGTCCGTTAACAAAGCACTGTGACTTGATCAGTGACAGACTTGAGCATGGTCAACACATGTGATTAAAGTACGCAGCATCAGCCAACCTGCCAGCTAATGGTGTAGGTCGCACACATGCAAAGAAACTGTTCGTTAACAAAGCACTGTGACTTGATCAGTGACAGACTTGAGCATGGTCAACACATGATTTGAGTACGCAGCATCAGCCAACCTGCCAGCTAATAGTGTAGGTCGCACACATGCAAAGAAACTGTTCGTTAACAAAGCACTGTGACTTGATCAGTGACAGACTTGAGCATGGTCAACACATGATTTGAGTACGCAGCATCAGCCAACCTGCCAGCTAATGGTGTAGGTCGCACACATGCAAAGAAACTGTTCGTTAACAAAGCACTGTGACTTGATCAGTGACAGACATAAGCATGGTCAACACATGATTTGAGTACGCAGCATCAGTCAACCTGCCAGCTAATGGTGTAGGTCGCACACATGCAAAGAAACTGTTTGTTAACAAAGCACTGTGACTTGATCAGTGACAGACTTGAGCATGGTCAACACATGCGTATGCAGCATCAGCCAACCTGCCAGCTAATGGTGTAGGTCGCACACATGCAAAGAAACTGTTCGTTAACAAAGCACTGTGACTTGATCAGTGACAGACTTGAGCGTGGTCAACACATGGTCTGCGTATGCAGCATCAGCCAACCTGCCAGCTAATGGTGTAGGTCGCACACATGCAAAGAAACTGTTCGTTAACAAAGCACTGTGACTAGATCAGTGACAGCGTTGGACATGGTCAACACATGGTCTGCGTATGCAGCATCATCCAGCCTGCCAGCTAATGAAGTAGGTCACACACATGTGAAGAATTTTTTTAACAAAGCGCTGTGACTTGATCAGTGACAGCGTTGAGCGTGGGCAACGCATAATTTGGGTATGCAGCATGCAGCATTAGCCAACCTGCCAGCCGACAATGGTGTAGGTCGCACAAATGTTAAGAAACAGTTGAAATAAAGCACTGTGACGTGATCAGTGACAGCGTTGAGCGTGGGCAACGCATGGTCTGTGTACACAGCATTAGCCAACCTGTCAGCTAATGGTGTAGGTCGCACGCATGTTAAAAAACTGTTTGTTATCAAAGCACTGTGACTTGATCATTGACAGCCTTGAGCATGGTCAACACATGATTTGAGTATGCAGCATCATCCGACCTGCCAGCTAATGATGTAGGTCACACAAACATGAAGAAACAGTCGTGAGCATAGACCTGCAGTTATGAACATGATGTGGGTCACACACACACACACTCACACACACACAATCCACACGGTCTGCAATAGCAATAGCGCTCCTAGGTCGTGACGCCACACATGTGTGTGTGTATGTGTGTGTGTATGACATGCTGACTATTGTTGTGGCAGTGACCTGAAAGCCTGGACAAGCTCACCTACACCTGTCCTGCGGAAGCATGGACCCCAGCGCCCACAGCACAAGGCCCAAGTCTTGTGCACTGCAGCCAGAAATAGACGCTGTGAAGAAGTCCATCGCAGCCGTCAGAAATTCGATGGAAAGATAGCACTCAAGCGTTGCTATCCCCCAAAGACAGTTGGACAGCCCCTGCACGGTGTGAGTTGTGTGTGCGTGTGTGTGTTTGTGTGTGTGTTTGTGTGTGTGTTTGTGTGTATGTGTGTGTGTGTGTGTGTTTGTGTGTATGTGTGTGTGTGTGTGTATGTGTGTGTGTGTGTGTGTGGGGGGGGGGGGGGGGGGGACAAAAAAAA
>Ga0307942_1000211_pt1 | contig 36381 bp, 35 predicted proteins | sample OrgLakmetagen175_FD_201846 | JGI IMG/M metagenome (GOLD analysis project Ga0307942, IMG submission 201846) | Saline water microbial communities from Organic Lake, Antarctica - #175 | ecosystem: Environmental > Aquatic > Non-marine Saline and Alkaline > Saline | place: Antarctica: Organic Lake... | reverse complement strand
ACCCCCCCCCCACCGTCTCCACATTTAAGCCACGGCCCGTCCAGGCCACCCCAGCCGCTGCCCCACCAGCAGCAGCGTGGCACCAGCAGCAGCAGCAACAGTGGCCCCGCCGCTCCTCCACCGCTTCCTGGAGCAGCTTATGGGCCCGGACACTCACGTATGGCGCAAGCTGCCGTGGTGGCGGCACTTGGAGGGCGAGGCGGCGGTGGTAGAAGGGGACAAAGCGGCGGTAGAATGGGACAAAGCGGCGGAAGAGTTGAGCCACAGAGACACCGAGGAGAATGCTAAGTTTATAACATGTCATATGCCTATCCTTGATCTGCAGAATCCTGCTAAACGTTGTAACGTTGTAACGTCTGGCGGACCTACCGATTACAAGTAATGAAGGTCTAAGTTGGTGATTTGGTGTTTTCAATTCTTGAATGCAATTGTATCTGTGTCGGCGGCATTGCCCGCTTCAGATCCCACAATAGCGAGCCTTTTTCGTATTCTGTATTTGTTGGAATTTATTTTGGAAGAGGGGAAGGAATGGAAGTAGATATCCCCGAGGAGCACTCCTTGAGCTGCCTTACTTCTAGAGATGTAGAGCAGATTGTGGGGCTACTTGATCCACCTTCCAAGTGAGTGTTCGTTGACCAGTACACACAGACACGCACACACACGTGCACGTGCACGCGCGCGCACACACACACACACACACACACACACACACACACACACACACACACACACATACACACTTGTGCGCACACATACGCAAACAAGCACATGCGCACACATATACACCCATGCACACTCACACACGCACATGCGCACGCATACAGACTGACACATACACACACAGACACACACAAACACGCACTCACATGCACACACATACCCACATACAAACACGCGCACACACACGTGCACACACGCACGTGCGCGCGCGCACACACACACACACACACACACACACACACACACACACACACACACACAAGCATGCATGCATGCATGCATGCATGCAAACACACACACCCACAGATAAACACACATAGGCTTTCTCTGCGCTTTCTTTTGATTTCATTTGCTTACAACAGGGGAGCACTCAGGGCATCGTGCACAGCGAACAAGGCTGCGGTTGATGCACATGTTCATCGTGCGCACTACTATGGGGTTGCCAGGAACCCACAGCAAGCCTCGCTACCTCCGCTCATCAAAGAAGTTGATGTGAGTTAATGTGGGGTAGGCCCTCTTCTCTTAGACATGTTTGTGGCCGGCATGTTAAGCGTGCAGACGGGAATGCCAAGCCCAAGCTGGTCCAGAGCAATAGATGGATGCTGAGGTGTCATAGCTTGGTTGTTTGTGAGGATTGAGGCACAACTCTGGTTACGCACCTCGTGATGAGAGTCTGAATGCATCAAAACAGGTCCTAGCCCTCGGTCCCCCCACCAAGGAGTGGCTGTGCAAAAGCCTGGCGGGGCTCTCCCGCCTCACAGAACTCACCATAACTGCTGAGCGGGCTAAGGAGGAAGACCTGTTAAAGGTGAGACGTGTCAATGCTTGGGGGAGCTGTCACGCTTATGCAAGACCACATCCAATCAGGGCTGTGCCTGCACTCAAATAATGTGTGCTTGGGAAACAAGGACCCCTTTACAAACAAATGGTGACTTACTTGATTAGACTCCTTGCAGTGTGCCCCTGGGTTGCCATACCCCATGCTCTCTGGTTTCCTCTCCATTATTAGGCCTTACATACGTTGTCTGTTCAGGAGGTTTTTCCCTCACACACAAATGATGAAGCACCTACGTGTCTTGCACGTCCGCAACCACACGTGCCAACATCTACGAACCCTCTTCGCAGCAGGCTATCGTCGGCATTACTTGCTCCTGCAACATGCAGCTTTCTGGTTGCGTGAAAACATGATGCCAAGTTGGTGCGCTCATCAACAAAGCTGGCTCCCCCTTTTCCTTGTGCGCGTAGAGCAAAAGATGCCCGCCCCACAGCATTGGGCTCATTGAAATGCTGCACCACCTGGATGATACCTCGTGCCTTAAAAAGCTGCATATTCACGACTTTGGGCTGAACGTACGGTGCGTGGTGTCAGTGTCGCCAATGCTGCATGACGTGTAAGTATAAGCATTTTCAAGTGCTTTGCACCTTCTACTAAATGAGGAGCCTTATGCTCAAACCATGCACCCCATGTACCCGCAAACGGTTGGGCAAACAGCCAGAGGCAGTCAGAACCAGAGCTGTGCGCTGGCTGTGGTGTGTGAGGAAAAGGAACCGTAGGGGAATTATAGGCAGGGAGACAAGTCCCCATGTCAATTAAGGAAAGAGGGTCGCTGCGGTACCTGGCGCATTTTTCCTCTAGCATAGAAAAATTACAATCAATGAAGACAGACGGCCCTATGCTGGGCTTGTATGCGGCTTTGTCATGAAATGCTTATAGTAAGGGCGCATCTGGCATGTTCAGCGGCAGACCTGCCTTTCAAAGTCACATCGCAGCTTGCATCACGATCAAAACTTGTGTCTGTCAATTGTCAATGGTTCAGGTACTCCGCTCCCTGCTCGTCAAACATGCCAAAGCCTGGTTAAAGTGGTGCCAATGGTGCTCGTAAAAACAATGCTCAGCACACAAAGCTTCTCTGGTCTTTCTCACAACATCAAAGTCTCGATCATGGTCACGTATGCCTAGGTACACCAAAGAGAAGCAGTGGCGAGCTCTGCTGCCGCCCAGGCAAAAGATGGTGGCACTTTCGAGGACGTTGGAGTCCCTCGCGCTGTCTGAGGAGTTTCGGATGTACAGAAACGTGTTTCAGGTGCGAGGGGGTTATGCTGGCAGCAAGCTCTGTTTCATGGGCTTCCAGTTAATTTGCCAAGGTTTTTGGTTCAGGCCTTCGGGTATATCTAATCTATCTATCTAGGATCTCTGTTCCATTGAATGGTGTACAGCAATATGTTGACACTGTGTAGGCTGCTTATAACACAAACAGTCTATTTAAAATAGAAAAGAACTGGTTATGGAATAAAATCTACCGGTACGGTACTCTTTACGGGCTATCAAACAGCACTTTTTAAGAGCAAATTGCGTGTTGCAGAATATACAAGATGCATGCAAGCGCACACATATGCTTGAAGGCATGTAGAGACACTTGTACCTGCATACAGACGTCCTCACACGCACGCACAATTACACACACGCACACACATGACCACATTCCCTCCATTGTGCGCAGGGCTTGGTGGTGCCCATGATCAAGCTGCGCAGTCTAGATTTAGGCAGCACGCATTGGGGGTACCTGCCCCCCTATGCCACACACGAGCTGTCCCATATGACGGGCCTTACGTCTTTGCGCCTCAACTTCTGTCAGTCCGTGCTTGCGAGCCACATTGCACCACTGTACACCATCACCAGCCTCAAGTAAGCAAGGGACGCATTGTATGTGTGCACTAGCGAGTGTGTAATAGTGCTGGTGGGTGTGTCTGTAGCAGGTTCAAGTCGTAATTACCAGCCCAGTGTGACAGAGTGAGGACCTCTTGTTGTTTAAAGTACACCAACAATGGAACCCTTCAACGTGACAAGTGCAAAGTGCGCATCTGGTAAACGCGGCCGTGTCATCAGTACACGGTGTGTGTGTGTGTGTGTGTGTGTGTGTGTGTGTGTGTGTGTGTGTGTGCATCATTGGTAGGCTTGAAGTGAGGTGGCAGGGACATGTTGTGAGTATTGTGCATGCATGTGTACATAGGTGGATTTGCATTCACAAAGTCTGCAAGCCACTTGCTCATAAGACAAAGCAGCGGTTTTGAGCGGAAATTTAGATTTATTCAAGGGTGCTTGCAATCAAAATTCAGCTAGAATGTGTTGGCGCTCACTGCAGCACCTGTTATTGTCAGCTGCACTTCAACCCAAACAGGAACCCCGTATTTTGATGGACTTAACATGGACACAGATGCCCATGCATGGCAATTCATGCGTAGCTCGTGCAAGCAGAGTTGTGCCCCTGGCATGCAGGGCCCTGGACTTGTCAGACACGCAATTTGGGGACAGCTATGAGGACTTTCTCGAAACGGACCCTCTCTTTAATTCAGAAAGGCTGGCCCACTTGGATCAAGGCATCCGGCAATGTGTGCTGCAGCTGCGCCGGTTGACAGGGTTTGGGGAGCAGGAGCAGGTATAGAGATGTTTGTGGTGTGTGTGTGTGTGTGTGTGTGTGTGCGTGAGTGTGTGCCTGTGTGCCTGTGTGTGTGCGTGCGTGCGTGTGGTATGTGTATGCATGTGAGTGTGTGTGCCTGTGGTTGCGCACTAGTGTGGGTATGTGTGGTTGCATGAAAGTTTGTGTACTTTATGGGTGGCTTGCTTGTACCTAAATCCTGAGTGTCCTGTATTGTGCAAAATGTAAGTTGTCCTAACACATTGCCGCAGGCTAATAGCTCTTTGCAACTAATTCTGCCACGCATCACAGCAAATCACTTTTTAGCCGTGAGCATCAGTAATAGTATGAACTGGTTTGTACGTAGCAGCAGCCATCATGGGTCTCTCTGACCTCTTGTCCTGCGATGCACCCTCTCATGCAAGCCAATCATGTACCTCTTTCCACTATGTTTATCTGATGAATTGCGCACTTAACATTATATGCCGTACGTACGTTACATGTCCCCCTGTAAAAATATTTATTGTACAGATAAAAACAACAAAAAACAACAACCACCCCCGATAGAATTATTAATTTTACAGTAACATTCAGCAACCACCCCCTCTCAAGGGGCTTTTGGAGCCCTGGGGGTTTGTGTGTGGCCACCTTCACCTCCCACAAACTCAACAAGTAATAAAAGCCACTGCCACTCTTGTTTTTGTTACTGCCGCTGCTGCTACTGCTGCTACTGCTGCTGCTGCATGCGTGTACTAGCTTGGCGTGCTGCTTTGGTGCTAAAGCTAGATCGTGCGTGTGTGTACGTGTCCGTGTGCGTGTGTGTGTGTGTGTGTGTGCGCGCTTAAGGGTGCTAGAGAGAGTGTTTGTGTGTGCGTGCGTGTGTGTGTGCCGTGCGTGTGTGTGCCTGTGCATGTGTGCGCCTGTGGATGTGGGTCTGTGCGTGTGTGCGCCTGTGCGTGTGTGTGCGCCTGTGCGTGTGTGTGTACACACATGTGTGTACACATGTGTGTGTGCGCCTGTGCATTTCTGCTGCATTGCTGCTGCATGAGCATGCTTGCATCCCTGTCTACTTCATTTGTTGCATAGCCACAGAATGCAGTGCCAACTGTACAATACATGGGGGCAAACCAAGGTGTGTGAATTCTGCATGGCTGCCTCTTGTTCTTGCGCTCCTTTGCCTCTCGCTCAGCCCGATCCGCTCTTGCCTGCTGCAGGCGGGCGGGGTCGGGGGGGGGGGCATCCTCTCCGTTCGTCACTTTGAACAATAAATATTTCTCGCTACCACCCCCCTAAAAACCTGAACTGCTCCCCCTAGACATAAATTTATATTTTACCACCGTTTCACGAGTAATATGTCACCGCCCCCTCCAAAACAAAATAATTAGGGGCGGTGACATACTTCATGTACGGTAGTACCTGCTTCATTTTATCATGCTCCCCATACAATGCAGGCTCCGTTAGGGCCGGACGACATGTTGTCTTCCTTGCTGCCACCCCCCGTCGTTGTTGTCCACCCTGCAAAGTACATCCTGCTTCAGCTAGGGCGGTGAGTGTGGTGATGCAAAAGTGATTTATCTTTTATGTTTAGGGTTGGCCAGGACCGTATTTGGGTTTTCTGAATATGTATATATATACGCCGTATATACCGTATTTGGGGAAATTCTACCTTTCCAGAATTATTGTTAGGGGTTTCATTTTGTAGCTCTTAAAGAGCTCTAAACGTGTACCTCATTTATATTAGCCAAAAATAAAAGGTCGGGGAGCTATGCTTGCCTAAAGAGGCCAAAATCCATACAAGCATACAGGCACACATTGTCACGAGACCCCTCTTCTTCCCCCACCCCATCAAATTACCCCGTTCGTGTTTGCACACGTGTGTGTGTGTATGTGTGTGTGTATGTGTGCGTGTGTGTGTATATATGTGTGTGCAAAAAATGTACATGCATGCATGTAGTCTGTGCGTGCATATTTGCACGTGTGCTGGGATTCATACATGCCTGCGTGTGTGTGCGTACGTGTGTGCGCATGCTTATTTGTGTAGTGCGTGCATGTGTGTATTGTGTGCAGGGACGTGTGCATTTGCGCGCGTGCTGGGGTTCGTGCATGCACACGTGTGCGTGTGCATGCGTGAGCACGAACGCGCGCGTGCGCCTGCTTACTTATGGTTGTTTGCATGCATGGGTGCGTGCATGTGCGTATGCATTTGCGTGCGTGCTGGGTTTGTTTCATGCATGCGTGTACGTGTGCGTGAGCGTACATGTAGGTGTGTATACGTGTTCGCTTGCGTGTACCTTTGTGTGTTTGCATGTGTATCTGTGCAAACAGGTATGCGTGCACGTATGTGAGCGCGTGTGGGGGATGTGTGCATGCACATGTGCGTGAGAGTGTGTGTGTGCCGTTCCTGTTCCAGCATCATCTCCGCCCTGGAAACCTTCAATGGGATTGGCATGCATGCCCTGCTCATACTCTGGTGCTCTTGGTGCTGCTGCTTCTGAACCCCTGTCAAACCACTGGCTGCTGTTGAACCATGTGAGGGGTTCCCTTCCACGAGGGACACGGTATATATTGATACAGGGCTTTGAATTTTTGTGGTCTTGAAGGCCAGTGGAAGGTCGCTTTTGACCACTCATTCAGACGTACATATACAGTGAGGGTTATCTGGGCAAAAGCCAAAACATGCTCCTTTTTGCATGAAAGGTGCAACTACTCACACGTCACTTCATCAAATTGGACCCAACCTAGCTTCAAACTGATGCTGGCTTTATAAGCTACCCGAGCATGTGCTCAGATTTAGACAAGTCGCCCTGCGTACAGAATGACAGGACTAAAACCACACATCGTGCACTTGTACCCTAGATGGGTGCTTTCCAAGGGGAATGGCACGTTATTTTGCATATCTCGCCAACCACTTTGTCTTTTTGCCCCATTCTCTTGCAATGATCTTTATTTATTATAAGGACTTCAAAAGACAAAAAATCACCGGGTTTGGTGCGCTGGCTGGTCAGTTACAGCATATGGCTGCTCAGAAAGTTGGGTTCACGCCGCGGCTGATTAGGTATGGGCCCCCTAATTTGCAGGTTTCAAGCTCAGCTGCATTGGAATCTACATAACAGGGCTGAGCTTGAAACCTGCCAATTAAGGGGCCCATACCCTAGGAGCATGCAAAAACCGTACCGTTTTTGGCCTCAGATAACCCCCTCTGGTATATATACATGTTAATACGGAAAAACTTATATATACGTATTGTACATACGGCGTATATATTCGCAGGCTAAAATTCATATACGGTCATATGAATACGGAGAAGTTTTATTTATACATACGTCAGGGAAGTACAACCCGTCCGGGGCCCGGAAAAAATAACAAAATTTCGGGCTGCCCCGGAGGGGTAGCCCAAAGCTGGTCCGGGTACCCCGGAAATTTGCAGGGACGACGGCCCCTGCGATTCCGGGGTACCCGGTAAAATTATAAATGTAGTTCCGGGTGATTTGCAGTGAATTTTGGAAATGACAGTGAGAATGACACTGTGAGAATGGGAAGAAGAGGGAAAGGTCAGCCAGCAAGGGGAGAGGGAGCCATCCCAGCAAGTGGCTCCCCCTCCTGACCAGGCCTCCCTACGAGTGCTGGGCTTGAGTGCTTGCATCTTCATATAAGGCAGCATGCAAGCACCAAAATGACTGAATGAAAATCTCTCCAGTTGGAAGTCCCCCGCTCCTCCTCCCTCTGCTCCCCCCCCTCCCGTGCCCAGGCCTTGATGAGGCCTCAACTAGCAGCCATGCGCAACCCTCAAGCGATGTCAAGCACATGCGATGTCAAGCACATACGAACAAGTCGCAGACATACACACATGCATACACACACAAACGCGCACGCACACACACACACGAGCACGCACACAGGCACACACAACCACGCACACACGCACACACAAAAGCACACACACATACGCACATACACACATACACACACGCAATTACACACACACAAACATGCACAAAGCGTATTAAACAACTCATACACAACACACAAATGAACGCACACACTCACATATCACACATCACACACACACATAAACGCACGCAAAACGCACACACACATACGCGCACACACACACGCATAAACACACTCGCGCACACACACACACACACACACGCAAACACGCACACGCACACACACACATAAACGCACACACGTACGCACACACACGCACACACACACGCACACATACACACACACGAGCACGCACGCAGGCACACACAACCACGTGCACACGCACATACGGGCACAAGCACACACACTTACACACGCACATGCACGCACACACCAAATTACACACACGCAAGCATTAACATCGTGCTTGGGGCCGGGGGCGACAGCCCCCGGCCTGGGATATTTTATAACACCCTGAATAATTTTGAAAGCAGTTCCGGGGAACCCTGGAAAATTTTACAGGCTGTTCCGGGCCCCCCTGAATAATTTGGGCACCCAGTGTACTTTTCTGACATACGTATATATACGGTATGTACATATACGGCGTATATATACTTATATGATTCTAGCCGACCCTATTTTTGGTCCATTTCCTCACTCACTCTATATTTTAAATCTAAAACGTTGCAATTGTGGTCGGTCATACGTTTGTTTGTGTGACAATAGACAGCGCCGTAATTATAGGATACCGCATTTTTTGTACCATGTCATGAGCTGCGGGATGTGTCATTTGTCTGAAATGTGTCAATTAACTCCTCAACTTGCACTACTTGGGAATGATAGCATGAGATATGAGAGAGCCGCAGGCAGTGTTTTTAAATTGGGACTCCTCTTACTTGACAGTGACCTTGACTGGTGCACGTCAACTGTGCATGCCATGCATATTCCCAGAATCCATATGCCATTTGGCAATATGTACAGGGCAGCAGATTTGGACATGAGTGTTAGCGGGTCGTTACTCAGAGCAGAGTGAAGCAGTTTGCATGCAATGAGATGCTTGTGCTCACATGATTATAAAATGGAGACCTTTACAATTCATATCTGTGGCAGACCTGAAGGTGCTAGCTAGCTAGGTAAGTACCACTTCATACCTGGAAAGGTATGTGAACCATCCTCCAGCTTGCAGTTCCAGCATGGCAAGAGAGCCTGTGCCGTCATTCTTTCATAGGCTGAGGAGACAAGCTGGAAAGATTTGACCGTGATACGTATGTGTGCAGAGTAAAGAGTGTGCGTTGCTATGTGTGCATGTTTGTCTACAAAACCATCCTTGCCTACCTTTCTCCCACGCAGGTGTACAGGGCTGGAATCTTTTGCTAACGCAGGATGGCTGCTGCCTGACATTGACGACGAGGATGCAGACGAAAATCATGTGAGCAGGACAACAGAATGGTTATTAGCATGTTTAAAGGCATGATGGTTACGTGTTTGTATGCAGGTAGGTGTTTCAAATCTGTCTAATATGGTAATGCAACAAACACGCCTCCAGCAATAGCAACACGCCGTGAACACACATGCAGATTGGACGTTACACGTTGTCACACCTAACCAACTTGATGTCATTGGATCTGGGTTTTGATCACACATGCAGATTGGACGTTACACGTTATCACACCTGACCAACTTGACGTCATTGGATCTGGATGTCATAACCCCAGAAGCAGTGCCCTTCATAGCTCAATTACCAAAACTGCAGAGCTTGGCCTGCGGTGAGTCAGCGCTCTTACTCTTTGTCTGCACTTACTGTAATTTCTTTCTCTTCTTTCTCTGTGGTATACGGCACCAAGGCGGCTCCTTGTCCTTGCTTTAATGTGGGCGGTGCTTTCTCTGCCTGTGAAGTCCTCATCCTTTATTTGGCAGCCCTCACTCAATCGTGCACGCATCCCACTGAGTTTGCCTGCTTGCTTGTTCAAGGCCAACATCTTCGTTTCAGCTCCCTCCGTGCTTGCATCAAGATGTCAGACATGGAGGGAGCTCTTCTGGCATGGGCTCCTTCCACTTCCTGCTGTCATCAGATGTTGATGTGATTCTAAGCAAACATGAATGAGCAAGACAGGGCCGGCAAGCTCTTGCCTCCTTTTGTCCAGGTACCATGTCGTCTGACTACTGGTTTGTGTCTCTTGACAGATGGACAACACAGAGCTGTCTGACCCTCCCTATTGCTGAACCTTCTATTTGACAACCTGCAATTAATCTTATAGCGTTATTGTTGGCACAGAGCAGAGGGTGTACGATGATAAGCAGGACGCTATGCGCAAAATTAAGAAATTTTGCACGAGTGTACTGAAAGCAATTGGGTGTTGGAAGTTCAAGGAGAAGTCTGTGGCTGTCTTGTTTGACGTCCTAGCAAGGCCTGGCCTCACTGCTTCTGTCCTTTCCGAGTTTTCTTCCGCCGTGTCATGCATCACTGGTCTACACCTTTTTGGTATGTTCCTGTACAAAATCGCAGCCTACGCTCAAACACTTGATTCCCGGACTGCCACTCTTTGTTGCAGACATGCAAGACATAGACGAGACAGAGCCGGTCGACATGTGTATTCTTTTAAATGCCATGGCTCAGGCGGGCTCACTGCCCAGGCTGTCCTGTCTGTGCCTCAGAGATGCGCTTGTCCAAAACTCCATGGGCCTCTCAACGCTGCGCCAGCTGTCTGCTGTGAGTATGAGTCTGACTGCTTGAGTGCTCATGTGTCCTGACCTGAATGTAGCCACAAATCATCTGACGTAGTATGGGTTTCTGAGCACAAGTGTGTGTGTTGTTTGCTGCATGCAGGTAACGGAACTTGACTTGGGCAATTTGGAGGTAGAAAATGAGACCTCGGAGACAGCAGTCGCAGGTGTGGGCGCCATTTGTGCTGCAGACATGCTAAGAGAGGCGGATGCACCAAAACTGCAGGTGAGCAGCTGTTACTGTGTTACTTCCCTCTGCTGCACTTTCTCCTGCCCTTGTTGCTCCTTCGCTTTTGTCTTCTGGGTGCAAAGCCGGCTGTTCAGGTTGGCCTCTCCGTCTTCTGTGTCTTCTGTGCCCTGTGTCTTCTGTGTCTTCTGTGCCCTGTGTCTTCTGTGCCCTTGCAAACAGCCAACCTAGCTCAACCAACAACTTGCTTTCTTGCCTCTGGTCATGTGTATGCATACACACGTACACACACGTACACACACATACACACACGTACACACACACAGCGTCTTGTCATTTCTGGATGGTATCTCCCCCAAGCCAGCATCCTGAACCCGCTGACGTCCCTCACACACTTGGACGTATCAAATGCGCCGGACATAGAAGATTCCAACCCCTTCCTTGCCTGGCTGAATTGGCCTCCTGACCTATTCTCCCACTTGAAGCATCTCACGCACCTGACATGCAGGTGAGTGGAGCAGCATGGTGGCAGCAAGTTGTGCAAGCTTTCACGGTCCTAGATTAAGACAGTGACACTCTCTGCAGTCAGGGCCGTGATGGTGCTGCACTTGAGTAACTAGGCCCCTAAAACCTAGAGAAGCTGTCTGTTCATTGGCACTTTTCCATCTTTTAAAAGCTGACTATAACGTTCTCTAGTGAGCCTGCATTTCTTGACTGGACAGGCCATCATATGGTAAAGGAAAGGAATCACGCTCCTTCAAAGGAGCAGGATGCCTTCATATAAAATGCCATCCTCCTCTTCTTGCTAGAGGCCTCTTCACACCCATTGCTCTCCTCAATTTGAAAAGAGTGTATGCAGGATGACAGAAATAACAGGGCACCTCTTATAATTTGACGAGTTTTGATCAGAAATGGTAGCGCATGAGCTGCTTGGTTGTCTGTTCCACCTCTGCATTCCAAGGCCCGTGTCTTTCCTTGCACTTGAAAGAGTGTCAAAGGAGCAAATCGTTTGTAAATTGCTGACGTGCAAATGTGCTCACATTTTTTGGGCATATGCCTGTGTTCTCACGTTCAGGTACACAAACTTTGGGGATGCCCAGTTTGTGCGTGCGCTGACGTGCTCCCCATCGCTGCAAGTGCTTCGTGCAAAGGGCTGCCGGTGAGTGTGGGAGGGGCAGTGGCTTGTGATGCTGCACGGTCCCTTGTGTAGGTGCAGGAGGTGTATGAGTGTGCTGCCTAAGTGCAGCACGCAAGGTAGCGTTACCGGTCTGACGTGTGCTAGCATAAACAAGGCAGACGTGTAACTCAGAGGTGTGCTAGCGCAAACAAGGCAAACACAGTAGCGTGACTTCTTTAACATGTGCTTCCTTACACAGCCTCACGTGGATGCTCATGTCGCAAATACAGCTAGGACATCTTCCACATGCACACAAGGCGTGCTTGATGCACTCCTGCTCACATTTAGCTCATGTGTGCTGCATCTACGTTAGTGCTGTGCAAGGCATGGCTGAGACTGCAAACCTAAGCATGCACAGAGGGTGCCTGTGCTGTGTCTGATTCCATGTGCAAGGCGCAGGATTTAAAAATAAAGGCAGAGTGCAAAAGGGAAGAGGATTGCCAATATCATGGATTGCTGTGTCAGAAACACGCAGCTCGTAAAGTGCTGTTGTCGGTCCTTGTAGAGATTTGTCATTATCATGTGAGCAGATGAGGCCAGCCTTTGACGTGCCTACCAAAGCTGCATTCTTCCTGCCTCCAAGCCATCCAGCCCATTCCCTAACCCTACTCCTCTCCCATTCACATTTCTTTCATTCAAACACCATACTGCTCACACAGGGTGACTGAGCTAGGTGTGCTGCGTGCATGCCACCCCGGAGCAGCACGTGCCTCGCTGATCCAATTCTACCGGCGCCTCCAGATCTTAGCACGGCACCACCCCGAACACTTTATGCCGTACATCAGCATGCAGCTGGGCTTACCATTTGCCGCCATCAGTCCTGCACTACCAAGTTCATCATCCCCTCTGGAGGGGGAGCTGCAAAAGGGGGGAGTACCTTTGCACGTCAGGGCTCCTTTACAAGAGCTGGACTTAAGCTCACAGGTGCAGTACTGCTGCTGTTGTGTGTGTGTGTGTGTGTGTGTGTGTGTGTGTGTGTGCAAGAGCGTGTATGTGTGTGTTACAGCGTATGTGTGTGACATGAGGAATGGATGCTCGGGCGTTTTGCAGGGCTTTTTGTGAGTGCCCTGCCGGCTAGGTCTGGGTGTTGCGTGCATCGGCGTCTGTTCATACAGGGTCACCTGATGGCGTGATACTCCTTCTTTTACTCTGTTGGCTTGAGCGTCGTGTGATGTTACGTCACATGGCTGCCCATGTTGTGCTGTGGTTTGCTTGAGGGAGCGAGGATGCAGTGCTTGAGTACGATACCTATTCACTAAAATATGCATTGCATCCTCCTTTGCTTGCAAAACTTCCTTTGCTCTGTATCAATAAAGCATGCATTTGTGTGCATGCATGCACATGTCAGCGCACATTCGCGCTTACATACACACATAAGCAGGCACGCACACCCCTAAAACACACCAACACACAAGTTATGTACATGACATGCAAATGTATTCATTATTTCACACCCTGCAGCAGGTGGATGCGGTCCCATCCTCTTCAACCAGCCATGCTCGTTTCAAGTGCAAGATTGGGGATGCAGGCGCCCTTGCCCTCGCTGCTAGCTTACCTGGATTGAAAAGCGTAAGGTGTGGACGATTAACGCATGTGTGTACATGGGTATTTGCGTAGCATTGTGTGTTTGTGTTATCTTTCTTGTTGCTTACTTTTTTCAGTGGAGTATGCGTGCGTGCATTTGAGTGTGTTTGCGTATACATCGTGTGTTTGTGTCGCTTTTTACTTATCAATATCACACTGTGTGGGGTTTTGTGCAGCCAAATGTTGAAATTTTGATATGCTTACTCTGCCTAAACAGTACATACAATTATACGCTCACATCCACGCGCACATAAGCCTCAAGCTCTAACACTTGCTCGTGAAAACACACACACACACACAGAGAGCACACACACACACACACACACACACACACACACACACACACACACACACACACACACACACACACACACACACACACACAGAAAGTATGCACACCGACACATGCACATGCAGCCTGCAAAACTGCCCTTTGGGACCTGTGGGGTGGTCAGCCCTATCAGCGCTCAACAGCCTTGCGTATCTGGACATTCGACGCTGGTGAGAATGGGGCTGCTGCAAATGAAAAGTAAAAATGAGTGCCAAAAGAGCTGTGTGTTTACTTGATTGAGAGCACTTGACTTTCAAACAGGAACGTTAAGGAATTTAGTATGAATAGAGCTCTGACATGAGCCGCGGGGCTAGACGTCTTTTCATTTTGGGAGATTTCTGGTTGCATTATTTGTGCAAGGCCTATGACAGGGGGGTTCCCAACGTACGTAATTGTTGGGGCTTAATTTTGTAATGCTGGGTGCAATGAGAGGTGGTTTGTCCACCGATACAATTTGTGTTTTAAAGATTGTTTGTGCTGAGCTCTTATGAATGATACCTTTCTCAAAAATTTGGCGTCACAGAGTTGACACCAGGCACATCATACACTGATACAAATATGGGTACTCACGCATAGACATGCAACAATCCACACACACACACATACACACACACACACACACACATATGCGCACACACAAACACACATGCATGCAAACATAACCACATGTACAAACATGTACGCACGCATCGTCTAGTGGCGGAGCTGGGAAGCTTCTCATGTTCCTTGCCGAAGGCCAAGCTGACACCGCAGCAGCACAAGAGCAGTCCAAAAAAATCGTGGAGGAGTTGCACACAGGTTCGTGCAAATTCTTTTCAATTGCGAGCAGAAGTTTGACCTCGCTCCTTTCTTCCGGCTCACCGCACCTGTTTGTGCTGACCGGCCGTGAATTTATGATGACCTAGCCATTAGGAGATAATTGAGTACAGCCGCCGCTCATCCCGTAAGCAAAGTTCACGCCAAAGTAAAGAAAGATTTGGATTTCATTACCTTAAGATAGCAGAGGCCACAGGGCGGGCAGCAGATGTGTGACATGCTTTTTCTCCTTTCTTTAGAAGTCCTTGCTGCCTTTCATTGATGCTCCATCTGGGCACGTGTACGCCGCACCTGCGATACAATTTTAAAATACTGTGTGAGGTCGCCTCACGTCTTCACAGCATGTTTGTGCTTTGGGCGCGATAACATGGATCCGTTCCTCACATGAAATCTGTGCCTTTACTCCCATGTTTTTGTTTGCGCAGGGTTTTGTGCGCGCCTTATAGATTATGCACAGAGGGATTCGTGGCTTCCAAACGCAGCAGCAGAGGAGCAGGGGTCATTCCAGCAGGTGAGGAGGTATTGTTCACGCAGGCACTGTGTCAATAAGTGCAGATATCAGATATCACCTATTTTTCCATACAAGCACAGCTGCATGCATGCACGCATGCACACGCAGACAGTCACCAAAAACACATACATATGCATACTCACACACACACAGACACACACACGCACACACAAAATTACACACACACACACACACACATCACGCACACACACACACATCACGCACACACACACATCACGCACACAAACACACGCACGCACGCACACAAACTGACAAAACCAAGCGTGGACGCATACACATACACACATGCAGGGGCCTAAGCCATCTCAAGGGCCAGGTGCTGGCAGCATAAGCGCTGAGGATGTAAAGAGCATAGAGGCTATCAGCAACGCCTGGCTTGCTCGGCTCAAGGAGTGTGTGCACAATAGTAACTGCAGGCCGTTGTACCCGTCCCTCACCAAGCTCATGGTATGCTTGTTATGCGTATGTGTGAGTTTGGGGGGGAAAGGGGGGTGAGGCACTGCTGGCAGTGCCAGCCTGGCACATAATGAAGGCATGCAATCGTTGCTATCCTTACACAAGGATGTTACAATGTGTCTCATGATTCATTTCTTGCTGACAGCGCAATCTCCCTGCAGGAAAATAAAAAAAACCACCGTGCACAAGTATAAATCACCTGTCTGGCCAATCTATCTTTTTAAATGCTTCCCGGGCATATCCACACAGGTGACAGACGACAGACGGACCGAGCCAAGTGCCGTGATTTTGGCGTCACAAGTTGACTCCCTGGTAGGCTGCCTGCTAGTGTGCTGCCTCCTGCACTCATACACGTTGCAGCAGCGACTGGTGCACACTTGCGCAGCATGATTTCAGGGTTGGAACAACAGTGATACTTGAGTCTTGACACATACACACATGCACACTCACGCACACGCACACACGCACATACATACATACATTCATACACACATTCACACTTTCATATTCGCGCACGCACGCATACACACACACACACACAGGCCAATGCTGTGGCACATGGCAAGTGCAGGTTGAGAGAGCTGGTAAGATTGTTTGCAATCACTGAGGCAAGGTGCTTTAGCGAAATTGCTGCAGTTGAGCAAGATGACTGCAATAAAAAGGGAAAAGGGAAAAGTGTGAGGAGAGTATTACAGGCTTCAAACTTGTAGAGCCGTCTAAAACAATACATACGTGCTTTTAATGTCTGTGAATTTTTTACATATCCCTCCAAAATTATGTGCTTGTAGGTTTTTGGCTCTGAATAACCCAACGTGATGCATGTTGAGCAGAGTTCTTCTACTTATATCCATGCTCTAATGCATGATAAGTTGCTGCACACAAATAGGCACAATTCAAGCAGTGGTGACAAATACATCACGCCGGGTTGCCCACTTTAACTCTGCACACCATGTATGGCTGTTCAGTGCGTGGACATGGACAAGGATGAAGACGAAAACGACGCAAGCGATTACACAAGCTCAGCTGGTGACAGTGTCGAGGAGGCTCCACTGCCTCCGAACCAGGAAGCCTCCCAAGTGCGTGTGGTTGGGTCTGTGTGGTTTTTTAGTTATAGGATATCAGTCTTAAGACCAGGTGCATTTCAACAACAGAGCCAAAGCGGTCTCCTGCGTTGATGCTGATGTGTTTTTCCTTTGGCATGTGACACCTATAGCAGGTTGACATTTGAGCAGCACTAAATACTTGAACCAATCATCCTTGCTCACTCCTAAACCTGCCCGCAGCAGCAGGGGGGAGGATCACAAGATGACGAGATGGATGAGGGCAGTAGCAGTGAAGGAGGGAGCGAGGGGTGGGAAGAAATGGTGCGTTGCAATGACGTGTATAGGAGTTGCTCTGCCCTGAGGCTGTCTAGAGACTTCTTGATCTTATCCTGCTCGTTGGATTCTTCACACATGCACACAAATACACACACTATTTTACCCATTTTCTGTTTTAGTGTGGCATTCCTGCTCATGCCTGCACACGTGCGTGATGTGTCTCAACATTCAAATTCGTTTGATTCCACCAACAAGCTCGCCCCACCTCTAAACATTGCCGTGTGCCGTGTGGTGCAGGTGTGGGGCCAGGACAAGGAGCTAGATGACCTAGCCAAGGCCAAGCTAGAGGCGCAGCAGCTGCCTCAACTCTTGCAGCACGTTAATTGCAAGAGGTGGTTGGAGGCAGGATTGCTAGTGGTCAAAGCACCTGTCTTGGAAGAAGATGACGACAATATGTGAACTATTCTGCCACATACACGTTATTGTGGTCAAACGTGAAGGGAAATCAGCAGGCAGTTCCCGAGCGCACAGCAAGCTGTAAGAAATCAAATGAGTCACTACTTCTCATATAAACATATTAATCGTTTCTGAGCCAGGGGAGGCAGTGTTAGCGACAAAATAAAAGGAAGCATTTCTAAGAGGCGCGATAAAGGCACGCGCTCCTTATTTGATTTTATGTTGCAAGATATTTTAAAATTTACTGGTGAATTGCCACACCCCCCTGACTGACCCAAACTAGCTGGGAAATTGGGGACCTTACTTTGTGATCAGGTCAGCTCACATACGCAAGCCCGTTTTGTGCAAAGTTTTGTGTGCGCGATATAAATATTTGTAAAATTCCAAATTACTTTCGGATCTGGGAATACCGCCTCCAGTTGGCAACAAACGTGCAATATTGAAACTGCAGTTAAAACTGGGTCCAAAATGGAGGTCCAGCACTATCCAGCACTGAGCTTCTTGTGCAAGACGTTTTTCTTGGTATATAGCCGAATAAAGGTGCCAGATGAGCGCTTTTGGCTCACAAAGGATAGAAACACATTCCTTCATAGCAGAATTGTGAGACCACCCCAGAACGGCTCGTTTCTTTTATTAAAAAAAATAGTTTTCTATAGAAGCCTTTTATGCTACCGAAGTTGTTATGCTACCGAAGTTGTTATTTCGGTTAGGGGTGGCCGACTCGTGCAAAATATGATTAATATTGTTTATATTTATATAATTACCGATGATCGTATCTAGCTAGCTTTAATTAGTCTAACATCGCCAGCATGCAATTGACGTGATAGGGGATGCCCCTGAACTTTACAGAGGTCAGTGCTCGCTTCTTGCTAAGACTGTTCCCAAGCTTCAACTACCTTCTAAGACCCGCCCTTTTCCTAAGCTCAGGCTGAGAAGCCCAAGGCCACAAAGGACCTCTTTGTTCCTAATCCCAATGCCCGGCCCTGGGAGCTTGAAGGGGAAGTAATACCGGAGCTGATTCGCAGGGTGAGCTTTAGAAATGCGCAATTCTTCAAAAAGACAAACAAACCCACACACACACACTCTCAACGCTCACACACACACACACACACACACACACACACACACACACACACACACACACACACACACACTTACCACACGCATACACACACACACACTCTCTCTCTCAACATACATACACACACACACTTACCACACGCATACACACACACAATCTCGCACATATTTACATTAACACATGCTCAAACCATCACACAAACACACATGCACTAAAAAGCATGATCACGTGAATGATGCACACCACATTGCACATCAGAAATCGTTATCATATTGCCATCATATTGCTGTAAAAAAACATGCAATACTGCCAAATCAACTATCGTTATACACACGTTCTAGGTGCATGCAAACAGCAACTATGTTTGATTACTAGTATTAGCCGTTCCAGTACAAATTGGCGCAACAGGTTGACGCGCCTGAGCCCTCGTTGCCGCTAGTTCCAAAACAGAACTGTCAACTTGCCACCTGCCTTTCAGTGTGGTGATGTCAAGGCAGGCCGGATATCCCTCCCTATGGCAGAGAGGTATCTGGACAGGCATGTGCTGGTGTTTAACCGGGACCTGCTGAAGGACCTGTTCACTGAAGCAGATTTTCGCAAGGAGGGCTCGCTGGACATGCATGCCCTTAAAGCAGCACTCTCTGGTGTGTGTTTCGTGTGTGTACATGTGTATGTGTGTGTGAGAGGGCATATGTGATCCAGAGGGGGGAGGGCGTGGGTGTGTGAAACAACGTAGTTATCTAAGCCTACACGTGTGGTGCAACATCCAACAGATGCCCAACACAATTGTACAAGTGATAAGTTACACGCAGTAATCACTCACTATCAATCATCATACACTCTGACTCACATTTAAATAGCACTGGCACCAGCACGTATGCACGCACATAAACTTGCTCACACACATACATATGAATTGTACCATTTGATAGTTAAGCACCAGACCTCATTTTGCTTGCTATACCCAATTCAACCCCTGCAGGTCGCTACCCTAAGCGCCAGCTGCACAATGAATGGCGACAGTTTGCTGCCCTAATCCTTGGGGTGTCAGAGCTGACAATGTGTGAGGACATAAAGCACCCCAAATACTTTGAAGTGAGATACGGTTCATTGAATGTGAAATAGTTAGCATGTATGTACTTGTATATATGTGAATCATTGTCGTGCACGCACTTGCAAGGTGTGTGTAAACGGACTTGCGACCGAGTCTGCCCTGCAGTTTTAAATTGCAACTCATGACAGCGTAAACTTTGCTGTGAACTTTGCTGTGAACTTTTGTGTGACAATTGTTTGGCTGGCCCAAAATTTGGCAAAATGGATTGGTGGTTTTGGGAACTGACTCCTTGTGTAAACGTCTGTGTTTAGAGAGATAAACCCTGATTGCCTGCTCTTGCAATCTTAATCACAGAACATCCAGGAATCGTTGTTAAGTGGACCGCCTCCCGAGCTGCCTCGCATTTCTAAGAAAACATACCGCACCAAGATCATGAAACAGCCTCCCCCAGACGCCAGCACTACCCCTAACAATGATACTGGCCAGGTGGGTCCTTCTATGCAGTTCCGGCTGGGCCAAAGCTGTTTGTCAGAACTTGTGCCCAGGAGGTTGTGCCTGTGAGCATGAAGAGAAGAAAGCTGACCCTCTCAACTCCCGTGTATTGTAAAGCAGCACACAACACCACCAGCAACCACGTGTGTGTGTGTGTGTGTGTGTGTGTGTGTGTGTGTGTGCAGGTCCTCACAGCAAGCGGGCTGAAAGCTCCAGACCCACTACCCGGTACTGTCACCTCCACCCTCTCATCTCTCAACCGCACCACACGGCAGCACCCTTCCCTACAGGGCTCGACCACGCAGCCCCTCCCAGGCGATTCCCTCACCGCTGGGCGGAGCACCTTCACTGACGTTGCAAGTGAGATGCTAAGGAATGAGTGAAGCCTTCCTGTACCCAGCCTTGCTGCGCATCGGACTCCTCTGTGCAGATTTAACTGTTGATATAACAAAGCATATGAGTGATGTGACAAGCCTCTTGCTGTCCACTTGCGGTGGATTTCAAGGAAGGTAACTGCACTGCCTGAACAACATTTATGCTACAGCCAACTAAGTGCGGTAAGCTCCACTCCCTGTGTGCTGCTTTTCTGCACGCTTCTGATACAGCCACCGAGGTGCCATAATTTATGGACTGTGTGCTGCTTCTCTCCAGACATGGAGCGCTTTGCTGCCTGCTTGGGGATTGAGCCAGAGACAGATCCCAAGCCCCTTGCAGAACGAGATGTGATGCGCTCTGGCAAAGTCACTCTTCGAGCCTACTCCTCTGCTCTACCACCCTCTTCTACCAATCTGCCCACTTCAGGTAACAGGGCCATGTATGTGAGCCAGCATCTTGGCACAGAAGAAACACGGCTGGTTGATGTGTCATTTGACTCCTGATGCTTTTTAGGTAGGCATGACTCATTTTAGGGCGTAACTGGACGAAGTGCGTTGCTGACCTTTTCTTTAACTTGTTTGCGCGCCTGCAGCTCTTCATGTCCTACGAGACTCTGTTCGCAGCACTAGGTCGCACAAGCCCGCCTTTGCACTCCAATCCCAGCCCCTCACTACTTCAGTACTGGACCTAAAGAAAACGCTCGGCGAGAGGATGGACATGTCTTGCACACTGAACAGGTGAATGTCGGATTTAGGGGCATGAAGATCAGGGTCTTCAATTCACTGATTTACCCAAATTTCCTCAGAAATTTGTGAAGTCCGGGTTTCAACCGAATCGGTTGTACGCACTTTGGGCCTGAATAGCTCCGCGGTTGGGCGTCCGTTCTGCGTAGGATTATGATTGTAAATGCCTACGGGCAACCCTTAACGGCTGTGCCGAGTTTCGCGGCGAGCTGTGAGGGTCGGACTTTTGGCGACGACAAGGGCTGGAGAGCGGCACGTTGTGACGGCCTCGAAATGCGGGATTTACTGTTTTGATTCTTACTTAATTCCGTTCAGGAATCGTGCAGCTATCATGCGCCGTCACTTTCTGTGCCTGCATGGAGACCGACGAGGAGGGACTTTTAGCTGGCCACTTTTTGATGCAGTTTAATGCCGCTGTTAGGTACAATCTTTTAACAGCGCAGTTATGAACTTGAATGGATTTGGGAAGCCCTGTCAGTGAGGGGAGGTCCGTTTGTGTAATGTTGCTGTCCGCGACTTTGAAGTCATTCTGGTCGCGTTCTTAAAGCAAGAACGGGTCTGCATGGTGCAAAGCGAGTGCACAGGAGGAGGCCTGATTTTAAAGCAAGGGTCTGCATGGTGCACTGCGAGTGCTCAGGAGGAGGCCTTGTAAAACCGGAAACAAGAAGGCAAAAAGTTTTGCAGGTAGAAATTTGGGCGGGCGGAGCCCTTCTATTCACTGACCAAGAAGTATAAGGAGCCTGCCTTGTAGGATGCAATGTACACCAAGTTGGGACCTGTGAGTCAAGAATATTTACTGTAGAGCTAACATAAAGCGCTGGGCAGCCATCACGTCCTTGTTTAAACCCTATGTTTTGGAATCAATCGTTAGTCAGGTCTCTTGTATGGGGGAGGTACCCCTTCACATCCCCTAATGTACGACTGAGGTTACATAAAGGTATATATGTATGTGCAACATTAGTGTACAAGAGGTTGAAAATGGGTGCCAGGGCAAAACGCAGGGGCTGGACTGTTGCTACTGCTCCTGCCTGATTAGTGGCATGAGTAATAAAGAACGATTTCTCGTGTAAACCTCACCATTTCTTCTAGCCCGGGTGAGTTCAGGGTTAAACCACACCAACCATACATATTTAATGAAAGGAGAGGGGATTGCCCCAATTGAACTTAAGCGTGGGCCTGTTTGCATGAGCAAGAAATGGTGCAATTTTGACATGGAAACATACTTCCTGGCCAGCAGCCGAGTTCCAAGACCTCTACAAAATGCCCTTCAGGGATACTAATGCTCTTGAACGCTGGGGTTCGGCCATAATGGGCTGTGAGCCTAGGCCAAACCAGAAAGCCGTAGAGCAGGTCTAAATGGTTCATTCTTGCAAATATACTGTACAAATCAATACTTGATTTGTTCAGGAAAAAGAACGCTGGATTAAAATAAAATTCTTCACAATTTTTAAAGTAGGTAGCAGACCCTCATCCCATTCTTAAATCCTAAACGCCAGAAACATTATTTCAAATACCCCTGACGCCTGCTTGGCATTTCAGGAGGTTTTGACGTTCACTTATGGCAGGGCCTCTTCCTCTGCACACTCAAGCAGCTCCACTAAAGAAAACTGTAGGGTTGTTTTCAATGTTTATTGATCCTTAAGCTTGTTTGTTTTTTACATTGGAGCAACTTCCTATGGGTCATGTAAGTTCATACTAGTACAGATTCAGTATGGCGATAAACGGTACCTTCAAAGAGACTTTTCTCCATATCAATGTTTGGTTCTGCATACTGTGATGAGCCTAAGGTTCTTTGGGACCTCCTCGTTTCGGGCTGGCTTAGGTAGGTTAAGGCTACTTTGTTATGTCGTTATTTATGCCTCTGGGGGGCATTCGAGCAGAAGCTTGGGAAAAGCCTTTAACCATACCAAAAAAGTCACTAGGGAGAATTGAGGGGAAAAGGCTAGGCTATCAGCCACAAAAGAGGCAATAGTGAACAAGTCTGGTTGGTTCAAGAAGATTTTCAAACGAGTTGGGCTATCCTAATACTGAGGTGGGAATTCGGGCTGGCTTAGCTTTCCGAACTTTTAATTCTTTTTAGACTGACAAATTCGAATCGAATGTAGATGCGGGGCTCTTCTAAAAGCTGCTGAAATCTCTAGCATTTTTCAACTTTATAGGTTAAAGGGAACCACTTCCTATATTCATACAGGATACAGCGCAATGCCAGAAGGGGATCACAAAGGATGAATATGAGCATGGGCTAAGTACGCTCATTTTGCTCATGTGCGCCAAAATTGCAGGCTGTAATTCACTGCTATATGATATTTTAGCTATATGATATTTTGAAGCTTGCCAGTTTCAGGCACACATGCTCACATTGCTGTGGCGTGTTCAGGCCAAATTGCACAGGTCACATTTTAATCATCCGCTGCTTCAAATCAGTTTTGAAAGTTTGTGAGAAGTGCATGGACCAGAAAATATGCTCTCGAGTTAGCTTCCTGTAGCAAAGCATTCCAATTTTTTGCAAGTACTAGGACGCTTATTGCCTGGTGACTGGCTCTTGTGACCGTTAATTTGTATATGCGCTTGATTGTAGTTTCCAGGTAAAAAACTGCATACGTGTTGAGAAAGAAGCGTGAGAGGTTCGCTTTGTGGCTCTGACATAGTACGTGAAACACGGCAATCCGTTCTTACGGTATGCCTGGCCAACCATACAACATTATATGCCGTCCTTATTTTACTTTCCTCTCCCACAGGGTGGAGCCCACACGGCCTGACAAAGTGCTGGGCAATGCGGACTATGCTACCTGGTCTGACTATGCCAAACACTGTCCGACCAACCCAGGGAAGTGGGACACTCACCCAGCTGCTCCACCAGCCCTTCATTCCAGCCTCCTGTCTTAGCTGTGTTGCATGGAGTCCCGTGTTTCTTTTTATTTTATTACCCACTTTCAATCTAGCAAGACGTTTATGTTACTTCAGTCTTCAGCAAAGGCTAAATAATCACCATGATAATCGGTTTGTCTGCCTGCATCACAATATCTTTTTCCTCTGGGCTCAGAAGCTTCCATACATGAATTAATATTCAAGATCATGCTTTCATGTTGTCGTTTTCTTAACTGCCTGTTCCACAATGATTGCAATGGTTACAATAGGGGGTGACCTTCAGCCGAATTGTTTGGCAGATCGGCTGCTGAATCCTGGTCTCCGCCAGCAACAAACAGTGGTCTGGTCACCTGCGCAACATGACTTCAAGCCATGCTGATGCCTCCACTTTCAAAGTATGCATGCGCAAGCGGAGCCTTTTAGCATTCTACACATGACATGTTTGGAAAGATCAAAATGAAGATACCGCGTCGAAGTCAAAGTCATTGGCGTGCGTTCATTGCTAGAAAAAGGGATGGCAAACTGAGAATGGTAAGGGCAAGTTTGTTGTTGTGCATGTTTGTGCCTATCAACTCAGATCGCATTCAATTATTGCATGGAAATAACACACCCAGTTTGAACAGGTAGCTCGTACATTCTTATATTCACACCCATGCAGTCTGCTTAGCATTGAGTAATCCAGTAGGCACTCGATAGAGGCTGTAATTGAGATCAGCCTGGACCACCCTCCGCAAAGTGAGACTTGCCGTTGTATTGAGCATACTAGCCTGCTGAAAGAGCTTGGCAGCAGACACCGAAACCAGTGAAACTGCAATGGCTCATATCTACACTCTACGAGCAAGAAAATAAAAATACCGTAGGCTGTAGAAGCTAAAATGACTGCTGCCTCCAACGCATTGCTACTCTATGTTAAAGAAAAAGTACGCAGATAGTGTAAACACTCCATCAGACATGCATCTACACTCATAAAAACAAGATATGCACTGCAATACAGCTTAAACAACAACAGTCAAGGTGTAGGTCTGGGTGCCACGGCACACAACCCCCCTGACCCACACTAATTGTTTCTTTCGTGTGTTTTGCGGTGGAGGTTGCCTAGTGCGGGCACCTACCGGACCCCCTCCCTTAATCATGCTGGCTTTGTCATTACTACCAGTGAAGTATTTTCTTTTCTAAACTTTTCTTTTTTAAACACTACCGGCATGGGTTAGGAAAGGATGTGCTACTCTATGTACAATGATAACAACAGGGGGTGATCTTCAGCAAGTAATCTTAGCTGATCAGCTGCTGACTGGTGTTGGCCAGCTAGAAATAAATATGAAAGCTCGGGCAGAAGGAAATGTAACTACACCGGGAAATGGACTTCAGTCGCAGTGTTTGAATGCTAAACTTTTCATAAATAAACGACTTTTAAAAGCAATGGATAATTGTTGTTGTTGTTTTGATTGAAAAAGTAAACTTGTCACTAAAGGCACGTCCATGATCAGGTGAACACAAATTTTGGCAACTGGGGATTGCGGGATCGTGCAGGGAATGCAAGGGACCTGCAAACAATGAAGCATACTTGCAGCGCAATAAGCTGGGGTTTCTTAGCACACCTACACATGACGTGGTGCTCATCCTGGACAGCATCTGGCCAATCACAAAAGTCACACCCAGAAGAAGCGGCAGTACTCCAGGTGGACTGTTTAACTCTGAGTGTGTGTGTGTGTATGTGTGTGTGTGCGTGTGTGTGTGTGTGTGTACACGGAGCCAAAGCCTAGCCACATCTCTTAGGACATGGTGTGGAGGATCCAGACACACGTATGCAGGTATTGGTTGTAAGAAAAGTGAGTGACATTGTGCCTTGTATCAGAAGAGCAGATTAATGGTGACATACAGTTTTTTTTTTGTTGTATTCCTGAGATGTGTTAACTGCTGCTAACAGAAATTCTGCACCCGCAAGCCAAAAAAAGCTCAGGACTACAGGGCTACATCCTGTACGTGTTGTGTAAACAAGGCTGCGCATGTTCAGGATTGGGATGCTCCTGCTTTTCAGTTTGCTTAAACGGAACGTTGTGATTCCGTGTTCCAGCATCCTTTATAATTGTGTCCACCAGCAAATATAGTAGCACCGAATCAGCTGAAGTACAGAGGTCAGCGCTAGGACAACCCATTCAGGGCCGTAACTAGCGGGTAAGCAGCTCACGCTCGCTATTGCCTTTGTTTCCATTGTTATAAATAAACCCGTGGACGTACAGCCCTCTGGTATTGTCAAGCGGAATGTGCACAACTACATACGTCCAAGCAATAATGGCACGGCACAAGAGAGCTCACCGTACGCACGTGGTTTGCAAATTGGGCATTAACAAATGAACACGAATGCCTTACAGGTACCGATTTCATTCTGCGTTCCTCTGCGTTCTAAACCTGACTGTTCCTCTTCCTCTTCCAAATTCTCCCCGAAATTTGCCTTGAAGATTGAATCTGATTGTTTTATTTTGGTTGTTTTTAAAAGTGGACTTACATGGCAACACCATCGCCGAGGAAGTTCTGCTCACCAGACCGGGCGCAGTCCCTCAGGGCGCATTCGCCTTGGACGGCCTTGAGGCAGAGGAAGAAGGGGCGCCAGGATGTCAGAGAGACTGCACCAATGCACGAGTTCGATGAAAACAGAGCCCCGGCAGGTGCTTGGTTGACCACGCTCGCTCTGCTCGGGAGAAAGTCCTCAATCTACAGCACTTGCTCCCGATGATGTTGATTTCCGCCACATAAAGTGTAGCCTGTAGCGCTGCGCCTTGTAGCGGGCGGTTATGGTCGTAACTTTTCACGCTTACATTTTTGCGCTCGTCCAGCAGGCGAGGACGCAGACATGCAAGACCTCCAGGGCAAGATGCAGAACCTGGACGTGGCAAGGGCAGGTGCAGGCCAACCCCTGGAGCCTAGTCACAAACAAAGTGAGTGATAGTCAGGAGTGAACCGACTGGCTTCCACATGCATTGACTCACAGCTTCCCAGCCCCAATTGCTGATAGACCCGTGTTTGCTTAGAACTGGTTCATTGCATTGCTTGATCAGGCATCCCTCACAGATGCAAGGCACAGTACTAACTCTGTTAGAACACACGCGTTTATACACGCGCACATACACACACACACATACACACAAAAACTCACACACAAACACACACACACACACACACACACACACACACACACAAACTCTCACACACACACACACACACACAAACTCACATACACGTACACAGTCACATGCGCATTTGCACATCCCACATACACACACACACACTCACACACAATCACACACACGTACACATAGTAAAACATGCATAGATGTGCACACAGACGCACACACGCACACAACTACACACCCTTAAAAATACAATTAAACTTGAGAACCCACGCACACAAACTCATAATAATGCATTCACACAATCGTGTACACACACACACACACATACACACACACAAACAAGCACACGCAAACAAACACACAAACAAACACAAACACAAGCACAAGCATACAATACACATGAACATGCTTCCCCTTGCAGGATCGGATCGCTGTGGCAGCCCACCTCCATCTCGTGCTTTTCGTCACCGGTTGGTTCCAATGCGCTCCAGTAGCAGTCGAAGACACGAGCAAAACTGCCGCAGCACACCTGCAGGAGGTGCAATGCAGGAATATGACAGCGCCTTTTTACGGACAGGTAGGTCGTTCATGGAAACTCCAAACTTCGTTTTGGCTTTGAATCAGCTACTTGTTACATCTAGGCATTTACTGTGTTTGTGAGTGCGTGTTTGCGAGCACCTCTGTCTACATAGGTGTTGGTATCAACAAGTGTGTAGTCATGCATGATTCGATGAGTACAAATGCAAAGATCATCTGCACCCAATGTATACGGTGAAGTTCCTTTGTGTTTCAGCTGTTGACAATTTGTTCCTCTTTCATTGGCTGAAAAGCTTTTTTCACTCTGCGTTTTTCCAGCCTCTGAGACCGGACCTTCCATGCCAATGACCTCTGCATCTTGGGCAAATACAGCCGCCCAGGGTCTCAACCCCTTAAGCCAGCTTGCCAGCTTTGGTAGCGATGGCGTGCTAGTAGGCCAGTCAGATCTAGCAATGCACACCCCAAGGCAGCCTCTGTTGCCGCGCTCTGTGGTTTGCCTGCAACAGCAGCAACACCAACAGCAACAACAGCAGCAGCAACACCAGCAACACCAGCAACAGCAGCAGCAACACCAGCAACAGCAGCAACAGCAGCAGCGGCAGCAGCAGCAGAGCGGAATGTTCCTTACTTGCAGTGCAGATGGATTAATTGGGGGGTGTGCACCAGAGCAGTGTGAGGGCCAGCTGGGAGCCATTGCTCCACAGCCTTTGCACTCCATCTCTGCAGAGGGGTCTCTGGTGAGCCTGACCTGCTGCTTAAGGGGAATTATACATGTTGAGTTCGTATGTGTTGAGAGCACTGTACGTGCATGCCTATGATTATGAACTGTGCTGTGCACACATGCTCATTGGTTTTGTGCGTAAGTGTGCTGTGCTGTCAAAGCAGGGCAAAAAACATAGGACACGCAAATAAATGTATACGCAGTTGCAGATACGCCTGTATGGAATGTTATGCAGTTTTAGTCTAATCTTTAGTAATACATCTCTCTCTCTCTCTCTCTCTCTCTCTCTCTCATTTAGACGCACACACATGTATAAACACACATGCGCAGATGCATACAGCCCAAGCTGAGACAATTGCAAGAGCAGGATCATCTCTACCTTCAGAGCTGGGCAAGGGTCTGGCTCCTGTATGGGCAGCAAGCAAACATGATGTGGTCAGCCACCTAAACAGGGAGACCAGCAGCCACCTGAGCCAGGGGAGTGCAGGCTGCTGTACCAATGACATCTCAGCAGTATCAGCTGACTACCCTTCCATGTGGCAGCAGCACTTCCAGCCGCAGCAGCACCCTCCCCACAGCAGCCAGGCCCTGCCACCGCACTCTCCCAGTGCTTTTGACTCTGAGTTTGATGATGCAGGCCGCATTCAACGTGTGGCATCCTTGAAGAGCGCTGGAGCACAGCCATCACTACCTCCAATGCCGCCACATTCCCCCCTCTCATCTCAAAGCCCTAGCGGTGGCAGGCACAAGGAAGAAGGTGATCCTTTCAGCCATGTGCAGTCTACGCGTCGTGTTGCCACGCACCACCGCACGTCTTCAGATGGCAGCGGACCCCCTTTCCTCATTTCCAGCAGCTTCCGCTTTCCAAGCAGCGGTGCTCCCAACAGTCAGGAGCACGAGGGGGAGGAGGAGGAGGAGGAGGGGGGGGAAGAACCGGAGGAAACAGAGGAAAACCGGGGAAAGGTGCTCAGCTCCTCTCGATGCCGAGTGAGGGGGGGAGGCTCTGCCACCTCTGGGAGGCACGTGCTTAGGAGTGGGCCAGCTGATGCACCTGCTGCTCCTGCCACACAAGGGGCAGTTGGTATTACACAAGTCAGCTCAGATCCTGCAAAAAGCTCTCAGCAGCTGCAGGGTGCCCACTCTCCAATGGTAGCTGAGGGATGCAAGAGCATGGGGAGAGCCAGGGACACACCTGTGTGCAATCAGTGTGCAGCAGGTGCTTGCGATACACCTGCAGGGCCGGGTGTGGGAGATGGGGAAGGCTGGAGTGGAGGTGCAGAAGATATGCAGCAGTCCACGGGCTATAGGAGTAAGACAGGAGGGGGAGGTAGTGTGCGGTGCTACGGGCGTGCTGGCTACTACTCTGGGGGGTCAGAGAAGAAGACGCCAGGTATGTACACATGTAGTGTGCTTTTAGTTTGCTGGACAAATGTGTCGTTGTACAAATATCGTGCGCAAAGCGGCAGTAAAGCACAAAGAAGGGGACAATGGAATGGACACGTCTCACTTTAGGTGAGACAATATATATATATATATATCTAAAAAATTCTTTCTGGCGTGAACATTCAACGTACAACGAGGTGCGGGGCATACAAAACTCTCTGTCCCTCCTAGCTAATTCAGCTCCCTGTGTAGCATGTCACAGACACCTTTCCATAGCCTGGATTTCAACGCAGATCACAGGACCTTCCCCAAAATTTGTGATGAATATTGTCTCTTTTGGAGTTTGTTGGATATCAGGGGTTTGCATTTCAGATCGGATGTATTTCAAAACGGACGTAATTCAAAACGAACATATTCCAAATCGGATGTGCCTTGTGCCTCCAGGCCCTCGCCGCCGTGCACCCACTCCTGCCGGAAACTTGTTAGGCCGCCCTATGTTCGAAGATGAGGAGGAAGAGGACGAGAAAGGCTTCAGTACGGGTCTTGGCAAGGCGGGGGGGAGTGAGCAGTTTGTGGCGCATGATGTGGACCTATGCAGAGATCAGAATAGCCGTGGCAGTCAGCATGGTGAGGAATTGAGCAGCAGCATCCTTGCACTGAAGCGCAGTGGCTCTTTGGCAGCACGTAGGCGGTATGAGCAGAGTGCAGCTGCGCTTGGGGAGGGAGTGGGAGTAGGGGTGGGCGTTGCATCTTTGGAGGCTGGTCCAGAGGCAAGCAAGGGCAGGCTGTCCGTCAAGGACTCAGCTGGGATGTCAGCCACCACAGCCTTTGGCAGCTGGGTCGTGATTGATGGAGGGGGAGTGCGTGCACACATCAGCAGCCTAGAGGTTAGGCAAGAGCCAGGGCCACACCCTACCTCCCCCCCCCATGTCTTACAACCTCCTCAATCAACCGTCAGCAGCACAATTGTGGGCGAAGAGGAAGATGATCTGGCGCACCTCATGTGTGACGAGTGTGATTTTGTGACCCCACCACACTCCCCCACAGCAGCAAAGCAAGGTGCGCCTGGGCTTGTTTAGCTGTTTATGGGCATTGGAAGACTACCGATTTTCTCTGTCCAAATTAGTCATTTTAGTCATTTCCAGTAAAAAGTTGGCAAAACTGCAAACAAGAGCAACCGTTCTCTAATGGTCAAGGGCTTGAATTATCACTCTTACCTATTTGATTGCGCTCTCTCTCTCTTTGAAAGTTTGGTCTTGATTGCATGCAGATCCCTGTATTTTGATAAGGGAAGAACGACAATTAGAGCGCAATATCTCGAAGGGAGATGACTGTTCCGATCCTTCAAACATTTTATCAAATCGATTTCTAGCCAAAGATAGACTGAGACGTCCCCCCCCCCCCGGGGGGGGTGGGATGTGGAATCAACACAATGGACCTTGGTGTAATCATGGCTGCAATTGTGGCAGAAAAACCGTGTACTAGGCTCCAGCAAGCCCAAACCAGGGCTTGCTTCCTCCCCAAAAGACAGGCAGCAAACCCTTCTTTAGTTCAAGCCATTGTGGTGATGCAACTATGTGTTCATAGAAAGTCGAAAATGGCCTTTCTGGCACCCTATCCTGGCTGTTTATTCTAATAGGAATGGTATCTAGTATCTGCCCACTTACAGGGTCTTATGACTTGGTTTTGTTATGATCCAGTATTTAATTAGGAAGCTCAGATAAGCTTTTAAGAGTGTATTTGGGTCCTTAGTCGGCAGGACTATATCTATATTTATAGTGACCTGCATGCCGCAGTCTATGAGGTTGTCATAAATCTGTAGATTCCATATAAATGTAAATTAAAAATAGAGAATTGGGGCACGCCTATGCCATGAGCATGTAAAGCACCTCCCTTTTGGAGAAGGGGGAGTCATCCATCTCTGTCAGCCTCTGACCTTGCATCCTAATGTGTTTTACTGGTAATAAACTGAATTGGTAATTGCAGGGGCAAGAGGCGGCCAAGCTACTGTTGGTGATGGTACCCTGCAAAAAGGCGCTTATGCAGCAGGTATAGTTATCCCTTTGCTATTGACGCAATAATATGCAGCATAAGATTCATAAAAATGCTGGAGCAAAGTACTAGTGCAGAAGAGCCGCAAGCATGGTTTCTAAACCCCTTATCATATATCCTGGTAAGTTCACTGTGGCAAAGCTCTGATACAACACCTGGCTTGCACTTGGCTTGCAGGCGAAGCTGCCATGCAGCTGCGCAAGGCTCGCTGTGCCTCCACCACTGCTGCAGAGCGTCATGGGATTGAGCAGCAAGCAGGCCTTGCACTGCAGGACTCAGATCTTTTTCGAAACCACTGCCTGCCTGCACATGAGCCCTGCCATGCTAGCACCAGCCAACAGCAGCTCCAGCAGCTCGGACATGGCCGCTCACATCCCCTGTCGCCTCAACCCCGTGGCTTGTCACCCATGACAGAAAGCTGCACCTTGCCTGTGTCAGTAGTAGCACCAGCTGAATTTATGGATCTCGCATTCCCACAGCTTGTGCAAGCCACACCTGCTTGGGCAGTAGCCAGAGATTCTCAGGGAGATTATGGCTTTGGTGGGCGTGAAGAGCTCCCCTCCTTTAACGGGGGTGGCCTGCTGCTTCATCAGGCTGATAGTGGAGGGAGTGGGTGGGAGAGTGAAGAGGAGGATGGTGGAGGGCATGTGGCACTGGACAGCCTGGTGTGCCTAGAGGACTTCAACGGCCGTATGTCTAAGGTGAGTGAGCAGGGCGAGGAGGAGGTACTCATGTGTATGAGCAAGCACTCAGGTTGTTAACATCCATGTGGAAAGCAAAATTTTCTCCTTGTACTTATTGCAAGAAAACGTGTTAGCATTGTGCGTGTATAAAATGTTGATCTCCTTGGCAAAGCCCCCCTCGTGGGGGCGTAAGCCCCTAGCATTGACTTTTCCCCACCAAACTTTACACAAGCCTCCCCAGGCCCACCCAGGGCACCTCCTGACCTGAACTTTTGGCTGCCCCCGTAAAAAGGTACTCTGGCAGCTCTGCATGGTCCGGGGGGTGGGTGGGGCAGGGGTTGGAGCAGTAGGGCCCGATTCTCAACAAGTTTTAAAATGCAGGCCAAGCAAGTTATGGCCAGGCCCACCCAGGGCACCTCTTGGGCTGAAGCTCAACATAGGCTCCTAACAATAACTCGTACTGGGGCAGAAAGGTGTTGTGGCCTTGGGGTGCAGCGTGTTAAGTTTTAGAGCAACATTTTATGTTTTGCAGCTCCAGGAACCTGCCCAGAATTCCTCAGCCAGTCTCCCAGACCATATCCTACTGGTGTCGAATTCATCAGCATTCTTTCCTGGCTGTGTTTGCTGTGTCAGGGGCCCGGGTGTGCTCCGGCTGCAAAATTTACCATGCAACCATAAGTTTCTGAGCTCGGAGTCAATTGCTGCTAGTTTTATGGGCTACGTAATTTTAGTTGAGTTTGATGTGACACGCGGAAGTTTGCTTGAACGGGACCCTTGAAGAATGCAGCACATCTTCACGCCTGCTTCAGCAAAGTCTGCTCCAGCACAGCGCCGTGCACACCACTGCAGAGTCTGTGAAGCAGCAGGGCACACACACCCACACACACAGGCGTGCACAAACACGCACACTCACAAACACACATACACACAAGCATGCACACATGCACTGCATATGCACGCACATGTTGCACAAACGGCGCGTGATGGGCTTCGCCAGCTTTTCAGCGTCGCTTGTGACGCTCCCCTGCTTGTCCGTTTCATCTTGGCTGTCCATGTTCTGTTCCACAGGCTGCTGCACACGGCAATGGAGGTCAAGCCATGCAACTGTGGGCTGAGCTGCGCACACGTGATATTGCACCAGACTTGCGCACGCTTAATATGCTGATGAGGTGCGCGAGCTGAGCAGGACACCCTGCTACTGTCTACTTCAAAATTCAAAGCCTGTGAGGATGTGATATGGTGCACCAAAAAAGAGAGAGAGAGAGAGAGAGAGAGAGAGAAAGAAAAAAAAGAGTTTTAGCTCTATTTCATTGCAAAGGCTGGATCATACATTGACACTGGGGCATGTACTGTCCTTGTGCTTCTTGCACGCAGGTGTTTGAGCAAAACAGCGACCGACCCAGACCATGCCGAGCAAGTCATGCACGAAGTTTGTGAGCTGGGTGACCTCGCTCCTAATGCTACGACTCAAATTTTGCTGGCAGAGATTCGAGTGAGGTTTGAACAGCTGCTTGGTTTATAGGTCATGTCTCAAGGCGGTCTTGTGCATCCTGCCCTTGGTCCAGGATTTTAAGTACACTGCTGCTTGCAGTTCCAGTCACCAAACCTAATCACCTCTCCATTGCGTCATAGCAACAAAAAGTTTTGTCGTTCTCTTCTTTCTCGCAAACCCACTGCAGCTATTGTTCAAATGTTTATATTATTTAATCAACACAAAAGGGTTGAATTATTGTTGATTGTTGAAAGAATGCTTGTTACAACCAAAAATTGCTTGACCTCTTTCCTTTTCAAAAACGTTATGATATTTTTTGGCGAAGCCCCTTGTGGGGATGTGAGCCCCTAGCGTTGTCTCCTTCACACTTCACACAGGCCTCCCCAGGCTCTCCCAGGCCACCTCACGAGCTGAAACTCGACATAGGTTTACAAGGTTTATAAAAATAGATACATCGTGAGCTCCTGTTGGGGGAAACAGAGATGCATATTTCCTGCGGACAGAAATCATGTGGGGAATGGCGCAGTGGAAAAGAACATGCTGCTCATCTTGGACATCATCAGCATCACACAGGGAACAGGTGGGGGAGTTACTTTGATTCCATTTCGCTGTCTCAAAACGTAGGGTGTGGACACAAAGTCTACAACGAGCTAAATTACGGATGAGCACGAGGCAGGTTGAGAAACATGTATTTGGGAAGGATGTAAGGCGAATGAGTGACCAGAGCCCTTTTTTTAAGGAAGAGCACACTATTGGTGATAATTAGAGCATTTGCTGTTGTGTTCTCTCGGATGCGTGTCAGAATAAGGTGTCCAGTACTCCATGTGTCTCTTCCTGAGGTCTACGACAAAACGGCTGAGATCAATGGGTTCACAGTTTTGCAGCTTCTGTTTGAAGATATACGATTGTGTCAGACTATCTATGGCAAAAAAAACATGGCCTGACCAGCAATCATTGGATCGTGTACTCAGCTGCATGTCAGCATGTAAGACCTTTTTCATTGTGTACTGTTGGATTTAGCCAAAGAATAGTACAGCCGCATTGCCGCGCGAAACCAATTGAACCGCAAGGGTTCCAATCCACACTTGCGCATGACACACCATGAAGGTGTGGTGTCTCTGACCCCAAACATCCTTTCAACATTGCCAACAGTCACTTATGTAGGGGACTGTCCAACTCTTTGCCTTGTTGCAAGTAAGAGTGGCCCAGATCTGACTCGCATACATACCAGCAGGAATAGCGTACGTCTTGAGAAGCCATGTGTACGCGTGTAACCTGTTAGCAAGGTTATGTTTCGGAACAAATTTTTTGACTCTGAACGTGCCTGCCATGGATGGGCGAAGTGCTGCGTCAGCCGCGGTTTTCAAATTGATCTGCTTGTTTAGTATGGTCTGCAAATTTGCGTGTTCATTGAAAAGGAGGGAATGGTCATCAGCAAATGGCATGTTCCACAGTAAAGCCGGAAATACCAGTGAGCACAACCTGCGCCCCATCAGTCACGCATGCTTTTTTTAGCCTTTTCATGCATACTGTGAACTGCAATGCATATCTTCTCTTTACTATTAATTATTAAAAGTCATCATTTTAATGGATGCACGTGTAGGGAAGCGGCACTACTGACAGCCGTCGATAAAAGTATCAGATACAGCCCAGCATTGTCCGGAGCAAAAGGGCAAGGAAAGTTGAAGGGTAGGAGGATGGAGTTGGAAAGGATGGCACAACAAACGGCGATTTTCCTATGCATGGTAGAGAAAATGTGGAAGGTGCTGACTGAGCTTTTGTTGCCGTGTTGCTGCTTGTGGACATATTGTGGATTTATGCAATCTGAAAAGTGTGTTATGGCTTGATAAAATTTTAAAGCTGAATTGGCAGTCCTTATTATTAAATCGTCAGAAAATTCCTGGAGTGGTTGACGTTGATTGAATGTGATTGATTTCAACCAGGGGCATTTCAATCAATAGTGCAATCAGGGTGTGATTGAAATCAATCAGGGGCTTTTTCTGTTTATTTCCCTGATTGAAATCAATCAGAGCTGTGATTGAAATCAATCAAGGGGGATTTCAATCAGGCGTGTTTACTTTCAATCACATTCTCGATTGAAATGACAAAGGCAAAGGCCCA
>Ga0307942_1000209_pt1 | contig 36465 bp, 42 predicted proteins | sample OrgLakmetagen175_FD_201846 | JGI IMG/M metagenome (GOLD analysis project Ga0307942, IMG submission 201846) | Saline water microbial communities from Organic Lake, Antarctica - #175 | ecosystem: Environmental > Aquatic > Non-marine Saline and Alkaline > Saline | place: Antarctica: Organic Lake... | reverse complement strand
GTGTTTCACGCGGATCACTGCTGATCACACGAGAATAGTTATCACATTGCAGATGGATGTGTGTGTGCGTGTGTGTGCATGTCCATGCTGCTTGCCTGTGTGCGCGAAGCAGCACCGCTTACCTGAATGGTGGTAACGATGTCCTCAAAGCTGGAGCGGTCAGTGGGGGGAAGGAACATCGCGTGCAGGTCAAACATCTTTGAAAGATTTGGAAACTGACGGTAAGCTGCCAAGCCAGTGCCGTCAATGCCTGGCAGGTTAGGGAGAGCACGTGGTGTGTGTGTGTGTGTGTGTGAATGTGTGCGTATGCGTATACATGTGCGTGAGTGTGTGCGTGTATGTTTTTGTTTGACTGTGTGCGAGTGTGTTTGTGTGCGTGTGTGTGTGTGTGTGTGCGTGTGTGCGCTTCAACACTTGCCTGGTCAGAAAAGGTGACGTCAGGGTTCATACTCTGTAGGATCAAACTAGATCATTAATTTGCCAATGAGCCAGGAGAGGAGCAACAGGGGCAGCAATTTAAATCACCATCATCATCATCAGCAGCAGCAGCAGCAGCAGCAGAAGCAGTAGCAGCAAGAGAGACTTCACAGCACCTCTCACAACCTGCCAGGGAGTGGTGCCTAAGAGGCTGTGCGTGAGATCAAATTGGACCAGGATGGCCCTCATCTGCTTGTGCTGTGAGCTGTGAGGTGGACTTATTACTGAGATGGAGGACCTTGTTTGGAGTTCAAGCGTTACACACCAAACAGAGCAGCTTCACTGAGTGGTGTGCATATAGTTGAAGCGTGGAGGGGAGCTGCACAGATACGTCTAAAAAACAGCTGCATTTTCCTTCACATACATTTGATCACATAATACGGGGCGTGAATTCACTGTGCACGCACTTGAAAGGTATAGCATGAAAAGGAGCTGCGCAGACATGTCTGAAGAACGGCTGCTGTTCCTTCACACACACACACTTGATCATATAATACGGGGCGTAATTTCTATGTGCACGCACCTGGGAGGTATAGCATGAAGGGGAGCTGCGCAGACACGTCTGCTGGGGGCTGGTCCACCACGGTAGGTTTGTAGAGAATTGGGCCCTCTGTGAATAAAAACAAGGGAGCAAGGAAGAGGTTCCTAAAAAATTGAGAGCACCTGACAATGGCAACGCAAGGTTAAAGACGGCAGTCTCCTTCTGCTTTGAAAGGGCAGTTGAAGCTTGTGCTATGCTTCACACACACAAACACACACACACACACACACACACACACACACACACACACACACACACACACACACACACACACACACACACACACACACACACACACAAGAAAACAGTGTGAGAACCAATTGGCTGAAAGCCATCTCCAATTTGTATACCAAACACAAGGGTTGGCCAAAACCACACATCCATCCATCCATCCATCCATACATACATACACACAAGTAGGCGGTGTGGTATGTATGGTAACCTTAGCAGAAAGATAACGAAATGTACGATGAGCAGGTACATGTGGCTACGGCCAACACATCATACATCACTAGGGTTGGCCAGAACCATTTATATATACGCCGTATATGACCGTATATTTGTATATTTGGTGGTTTCCCTGCCAAAAATACCGTAGATAAATGATTACGGCCAACACATCACACATTATCTGTGCAGCAAGCATGCACACCCCCACCCCCACCCAGTTACCTGCATGCAGCCTCCCCAAGCCCTGTAAATAGCTTGGCATGTTCCCGTTCACTCGGCCGCTCAGGTTTGTGCCGAACACGGAGTCCAAGACCTCCTGTGGTTTTGTTTTCAATGAGTCAGGGTTATGCTGAGATAAGGGTTTAGAGCTTCCTATCGTGGTTACATGCGTCACGGATGCCTCAGGTTTGTGCTAAACACAAGATAAGTCCAGAATCTCCTGTGGTTTGGCTTTTGCCGTACAGAGACGGAACCTCCTGTAGTTCGTTTAAAAATGCTAAACACAAACAATTTCAGAATTTCCTGTTGCGATTTCAGGTTATAGAGGCCATGCAAAGTGAGGCAATGACTGACGTGAGCAAAATTCATCTCTTATTTATCAAGCCAAACTCTGATTATATTGCTGCGCAACCTTCAAATCGTACTTGACTCAGTTAGCAAAGTGTTTGTCAGGAACATAGCGCAGTCTATCCTACTAAGGATATGATGGGGTGACTGTTGGATGTCAGGTAGGTGAGCTGATAAAGAAAGCTACCAGTGTGGATGCAGCCTTATTTATAATAAAGGGTGCCGTGTGTGGTAGCAGTTCAAATGTGCAATCATAGATTGTATAAATTCAAAGCTAAAGTTCTTCAGTTGTGCTCTACCGTGTGCTTCCCCGCTCACACAGCCACGCACTCTATGGCCTAAAGGTACGCATACGTGCCTGTGGGTCAACTATGGGCACCAGAGGCCTTGACTGGAGGGAGCCCCTGCCTAGGTGTGGGCGCTCATAGGGGGGCACCTGTGTGTATGTGTGTTTGTGTACATAGGTATGTGTGTGTGCGCGTGTGTGTGTGTGCGCTTGTGTGTGTGTGTGTGTGCATGGGTGTTTGTGTGTGTATGTGTGTGTGTGTGTGTGAGTGTGTGTGTGTGTGTGTGTGTGTGTGTGTGTGTGTGTGTGCGTGCTTGCATGTGAGAGCAATGTGTGGACGTGAGAAGCCTGGAACCATTCAGTTTAAAGATGAAAGCAGACTGAAACCAAGAAATACAAACCTCACACAATGTGTTGTGCTGTACTGACCTCTTGGATTGTGCGTGCGCTCCCCTGGCCTTGAGAGAGTTCCCCTGAATTCACCTCTGTAGATTCTTTCACGCCTGGTTTAGAGGCATGCCTGGGTATTCTTCTGAACAGAGCTCTTCTGCCTGTATTACTAGATGACGATGGATTCAAGCTCAAGTGCGAGTTTTCCAGCCCAACATTCCTCGTGTGCGCGTGCGTATTCATGATATATTTACACCTAAACAAATGAAGGAAAATGAACTCAGGTTGTGGGTCACAAAAGTCTTCCACGATGCGAATTCGTGGTGAGCGACTACGGGAAAATAATAAACCACATTAAATTATTCTAGCTGCTCGCATCAGCACTCAATCTTAGCCGTCAGGTCATTTTGGTGCCCAGCAAATAATTGGTTTTGTACATTAAATAAGTTCAATAGGTGTACAATACAATGGCTGGTTGCCATTCGAATCCTCCATGATTAGTTAGGTGGTTACTTTAGGTGTGCCAACCGGAGGAGGGCAGGAGGAGGTGCAGGAAGGTAGCAAGCAGCCATGTCTGCCACCCCTTCCAAGGAGCTCACAAACAAGTCTGTCAGGGCAGTGCAATTTGGCTTTTACACGGACGATGAGGTGGGCCACGTGCTGTGTGCGGCTGTGTGCAAGCTGAGTCGGCTACCACGCTGTGCATGCTGTTTTATTGGCGCATGCACGGAACCTGCGATGCTTAAAACCTATGGAACATGATAGCACAGCCGTCTGCAGACCTGCCTCTGTGCCCTGAGGGCCGGTATTTTCTTCTGCTCCTCAACCCTCATTAAACCCACACTGAACCTTGCTCATCATGAATTGACGATTCAGGTCCGACGCATGAGCGTGAAGCGCATCGTACAGCCTGTTATCTTTGACAACCTCAAGAATGCAGTGCCAGGTGGGCTGTACGACTCAGCCATGGGGCCTGTGGACATGCGGGGAAGGTGAGTGTTGTGAATGAGTGTGTATTTGTGTGTATGTGCCTGTGTGTGTGTGTGTGTGTGTGTGTGTGTGTGTGTGCGTGAGGTACCAGCAGCAACAGCGTGTGTCTGCGTGTTGCGTGTGTATCATATGTCGCGTGTCGTATGAGTTGCACATTGTGCCTTCTGTGCATTTGATTTGCAGGTGTGGCACTTGCAGCCTCCCCCATTCCCTCTGTCCAGGTCACTTTGGGCACATTGAGCTGCCTGTGCCTGTGTACAACCCCATCATCTTCAAGTGAGTTTTCCCGCCACGTATGCACATGCACAGTATGTATGTATGCACAAACACAGTATGTATGTATGTATGTATGTATGTATGTATGTATGTATGTATGTATGTATGTATGTATGTATGTATGTATGTACGTACGTATGTATGTGTTTTTTTTTATATGTGTGTGCGTGTGCGTGTGCGTGTGCGTGTGCGTGTGCGTGTGTGTGTGTCTGTGTGTGTGTGCGTGCGTGCGTGCGTGCGTGCGTGCGTGCGTGCGTGCGTGCGTGCTTGTGCACATGCACACGCATGCATATTCAGGAAGGAGACAATGTTTTCATTGAGGCAATTGTTCTGTTGTGTCTTTAAAATTGTTCCTTAACTGCACAGTGCTGTTCAGAGAGGTGTTCCTATCGTGTACCGCAATCAATGGAATCAGAGAGATGTTTTCTCACAGGCATCATGTGTATTCTAAACAACAAGCAAAAGAGCCGATTAGCGTGCCTGCAGAATTAGACTAGGTTGCTAACTTTCTCTGTATGACAGTCTCCCTGGCAGTGAGGCACTCCACTACCCATCCCCCTCCCCCCTTTGACACTTGCTGCAACAAGCGAAGTCACTCTGCCTGCCTACTCCTACCTCTGCTGCTTTGAAAGCTGTGCTCAGCTCTACCTGTGAGTATGGTTTGTGCGTACGCACACCGTCCTAACTCAAAAGGTAGAGCTGCGCATGCGATAAACAGAGATTAGAGTAGATGGGTAGAGGAACTCCAACAATTGTTTGTACTCGCGATTTATGGAGGTACCCTTTAATTACCTTGCCACTTCAAGACTCAGCTCTATCCGCAACTCCAACAATTGTTTGTACTCGCGATAAATGGAGGTACTCTTGAACTACCTTGCCACTTCAAGACTCAGCTCTATCCGCACCCTTTCTTTGTGCTCGCAGCAACGTATGCAATCACTCTGCCCAACTGCGTTCCCAACGCTGCTTTGAAACTCATGCTCAGCTCTGAATCTATCCAAACTCCGTCAATCCATCGATAATCCCCCACTTTCTCTACCAGCTTACAGTATGTCCGACGTTTTCTGATCACCTGTGCGTATGTTTAAGCAGTCACGCACAAACATGCGCACGCACGCACGCACACACACACTCACTCACTCGCAGCAACATGTACAAGATCCTACGTCAGCAGTGCCACTACTGCTTCAAGTTCAGGATGGACAGGGAGGAGGTGAGGGAATACCGACGTAACCAAGTTTGAAGGTTAATGCGGAGCATACACACGAGCTCTAATACATGCGTCGCGGTTGAAGGCAGTAGGTTGTTGATTATCTTTCATATAGAGGGTTGGCGAGAGCCGTATATATGCAGCACATATGACCGTACATTTGGTGATCTCCCTGCCAAAAGTACCGTATGTACACCATGTATATATATGGTTCTGGCCAACCCTATTCATATATGAAGAGCTGCTTTTGGGATTTAAGCCCAACTAACCCGGTCGCCGTGATCTGAGCATCAATTCGTCACCAAGGAGGGTACCTCACGACACGAATGGGAGTGCAGAGCCTCAGCTTGTTGCCGGGGCTGCTCCAGATGCCGACGTACAACCATGAATCCGTCCAGAGCAGTTTAATGCCACTGCCCTGTTAACAGTGCTATGCTGCTAACAGCTTGCTGCAGCTACTGCACGCTGCCTCTAATTTGCACATTGCCACCGTTTTGCTCGTTGCCTCTAGTTCACACACTGCCACTAATCGGCACATTGCTACTAATCGGCACATTGCCATTGTTTTGTATGTAGCCTTTTCTCACACACAGCCACTATTCTAAGCACTGCAACTATTTCATACATTGCCGTTTTTTGCACACATTTTTGCCTGTTACTTTTTTTATCCTATTGTTGTATTGTTGTGCGGGCTGTGAGAGGCAATTAGATCGTGCTGCCCCGAAAGCATTCAAATGAATACCAGGCTTTGGCTCATTCTACCACACAGCTCATACCTACAGAGCTCATACCTACAGAGCGAGACAAGTATAAAGGGCTCAAATACAAGTTCAAAAGGCTCGTCCTCAAACGACCTCCTAACCCTCTGTGCGCACCAACACACTCATCCTCCTCAAAACACCAACACACTCGTACTCCTCAACACACCAACACACTCTTACTCCTCAACACACCTACACACTCGTCCTCAACTGACCTCCTAACCCTCTGTGCGCACCACCACACTCGTCCTCCTCAACACACCAACACACTTGTCCTCCTCAACACACCAACACACTCGTACTCATCAACCCACCAACACACTCGTCCTCAACCGATCTCCTGACCCTCTGTGCGCACCAACACACTCGTCCTCAATTAACCTTCAGCCATTCCTCAATTCCTCAGCCATTCCCCAACTAACCTTTAGCCACACCACACTTGTCCTCAATTAACCTTCAGCCATTTGTGTGCACCAACATACCCATTCTTTATTGATCCTCTTTCCTAACCCTCCATCCTCAATTTCCTGGGCCTCTTGATTAGGTGGTGCGCTTTGAGCGCAAGCTGTCGCTGCTGGTGTCCGGACGCCTCACAGATGCAGCTGCCCTGCAAGTTGCAAGGGGTGCAGTGGTGGGTGCACAGCTCTTGTTTTGCAGTGTGGGACAGCTGTGGGGCGTGTGTGTGTGTGTTTCTGTGCGTGTGTATGTGTGTGCGTGTGTGTGTGCACGTGCATGTGTGTGCATGTGTGGTACGCCTTGCACATGCCGCTGTCCTGCCAGCAGCTAGGGTGCAGTGGTGGGTGCGCAGCTCTTGTTTTGCAGAGTGACGCAGCTGTTGGGCGTGTGTATGTGTGCTTGTGCGTGTGTTTGTGTGTGTGCCTGTGAGTGAATGTTTGTGAATGTATGTATGTGTGTGTGCGTGTGCACGTGTGTGCATGTCTGGTACGCCTTGCAGATGCCGCTGCCTTGCCAGCAGCCAGAGTGTAGTGGTGGGTGCCAAGCTCCCGCATTGCAGAGTGGAGCAATTGGGGGTGTGTGCGTTTGTGTGTGTTCAGGGTTTGCATCTGCGAGTGTTTAGTTGAATATTGTATGGGACTGTGAATTGTGCACAAGGATATATTTTAGGCTGCATGGTACATTTTGTTGAGTATTGTATGAAACTTGCGAACTTGCGCAAGCACAGTATCCGTTTCAGAGTTCACGCTGGTTTGCAGCAGCAGGAAGCAAGTTTCCTCTTTCCTGCCACTATTTGTGTTGTGCACGCACAGTGTTAACATAGGGCTGGGGGGCAGTGGACGGTCCTCTTTCCCTTGTCCTTCGTGTATTCTCCAGATCAATGAATTTCTGCTTGTATGTGTGATGTGTACGTGTGATATGCACACAGCTCGCAGAGAACACATCAGAAATAGGTGGAGATTACTTCTGATGCCATCAGCACACCTGTTTGCCGTCAATGTGTGGTGTGCTCGCACTCCTAAGAGTCCTGATGCCATCAGCACACCTGTTTGCCGTCAATGTGTTGTGTACTTGCACTCCTAAGAGTCCTGATGCCATCAGCACACCTGTTTGCCGTCAATGTGTTGTGTACTTGCACTCCTAAGAGTCCTGATGCCATCAGCACACCTGTTTGCCGTCAATGTGTTGTGTACACGCAGTCCAAAGAGCTGGAGGATGTGTTGGAGGGCAGTGAAAAGATCCCTGACGCCAAGGGCCTGTTCAACCAGGACTGCTGCTCTGGGAGCCAGCGGCAAGCCCCGAGCCTCACCTCACACACACTGGAGGCCATCCAAGACACTGTGTCCGACTTCTTTGCGAGGGTGAGGCTGCTGGTATTTGTGTCCTGGTTCGACCCCTTGTAAAAGGTTGTTTCGCGTATGCAGTGTATGTGTACCTATTATAAGAAGAAGAATTCGACCCCTTGTGGAAGATTGTTTCACATATACAGTTATTGTAACATATACAAATCATGTGGAGCCCCTAGGATCCAGAGACAAGGTCTCAACCTCACACACAAATGGAGACAATTGAAGGCTCAATGTCGGACTCCGATTAACCCTCCGCAACTGCAAGTCCCACAGCCCCAGCGTCAAACAGGTCTTATCACGTTTGCATCGTGAGGTGGCGGTGGATTACTTACAAGTGTTTCACACTGAATGAGTTGTGTGATCCCATGTGCCGGTTCTCAGATGGTGCCAATGAAGGTGCCAACGCACAGTTTCCGCAACTGGAAGGCCCACAGCCCCACCTTGAAAAATCATTTGATCTCACATGGGGCTTTTCAACTGACTCATAGCGTGCTGCTGATGAATGCCAAGTTGTACTTTGTTCTCACCGCTGACGTCATCTGTGTGCAGATGCCCAAAGGCCGGTGCAAGAACTGCGAGGCCCACAGCCCCACCATTAAGCGTCAGGGCCACACGCGCTTGTTCAAAGTGTGGCCCTCTACCAAAGCGGTCATGCAGAATTTAAAGACGGGCAAGGTCACACGCAGTGTGCTGCACCAGCAGCACCAGCAGCACCAGGTAGGTTGTGTGTGTGTTTGTGTGTGTGTGTGTGCGTGTGCGTGTGTGTGTGTGTGTGTGTGTGTGTGTGTGAACGTGTGCGTATTTATGCTCAGGGTATTCAGGGTTTAAGACAAACGGTGTGTGTTTGTGTGTGTTTGCGCATTTGCACGCATTCAGGAATGGAGGCAATGGTGTGTGTTTGTGTGACAGGGCTGTTAGCGAGCGCATGGTGTGTCAATGTGTGTGATGAGAGCATTTATAAATTGTGCTCGTCACGCACTCAGGATGATGTCTTGAGATGGGAGCAAGTCTGGATTTTACCATTTTTGTGTGTGTTTGTTATTTTCAGGATGGGGGTGTGAGCGAGATGGAGGCTGAGATGGAGGCAAGTCTGAAGCAGCAGCAGGCAAAACGGAGGGCAGCAGCTGGCAAGCGTGACGCATCGAACAAACGTCAAAAGCAGGTGTGTCAGAAATAACAGGATTGGCTTTCTTTGAGATGTAGTGTACCCTTTTATTCGGCATGTTGTTGCAGCAGCCAGAAAGCGTGATTCATTGAGCCAGAAGCGTGTGGTTGTAAATAAGTTACTATTCTTAAAGGGAGCGTACACGTTGCGCCTTGGCAGTGGCAGTACGCTATACGCATTGAGCAAATGCCAAGCTCTGGCATGCCCTCATAAAATTGAATATCATGAGTAAGCATAAAAGAGCATTAGAGGATGTATGTGTTCAAGGCTCGGTATGGACTTGCAAGCATACGCATCGAGCGATTGGCAGAATTGTTTGGGGAGACTGAGGGTTTGTGAAAAGTGAAGTGATTGAAAAACTTGCATTGATGCCCTTTTCCCTTTTTTTTTCCCTCTCTCTCTCTCTCTCTCTCTCTCTCTCTCTCTCTCTCTCTCTCACACACACACACACACACACACACACACACATATACACACACGTACAGGGCTCAGGGGCTGCCGCCAAAAAGGGCAGCGACAAAGAAGAGGAAGAAGAGGACGATATTTCAGACAGTGACGAGGAGGATAAGGAGGAGGAGGATAAGGAGCAAGCAGGGCTGGAGGCACTGGTGAGTGGCGTATGGGCACTGTGATTAGAAATGCCCATTGCGAGTGGATACTTGACAAGTTTTGAGTGGAGGCAGAAGGCCAAGGCTGAGGGTACGCTGGTGAGTGATTGGTGGGCACGGTGCTTGTGTGGACAAAAAATGACGTGGAGCAGGGGGAACGTGTGAGAGGAGGAAAAGTGATGAGACTCAGACGAGGAGCTGCGAAGAAACAGGAGGGGACAACTCTGCACTCATGGGGAGACAGGGTTTGTATACACACAGCACACACAGACATCCACACCCACACCCACACACTCATGCACACACACACACACACACACATTAACACCGTACTCTTGGCAGGGATGTCCCTCTAGATGTGCAGTCCTGCGCTGTGCCTGCACAGATTTCCAGGGCCCTGATGGTATATGTTGACCGCATTTCCCCTGAGTATTCGGTAATGTTGAATATCCACCTCGCTGTCGTGCTGATGTCCGTCCTCAGGTGGAGGAGGGGGCACAGGGATACCAGGGCCGGTCCTGATGGTATATATTGACCTTATTTCCCCTGTGTATTCGGTAATGTTAATTATTGACCTCGCTGTCGTGCTGGTGTCCGTCCTCAGGTGGAGGAGGGGGCACAAGGCTACCAGAGCGCGGAACAGAAGAGAGACGAGAAGGCCGCCCTCAAAGCCGCTGCCGGAGAGGACCAATGGGAGAGGGGACTGACGCGCAATGAAGATGATGAGATCGGGATGCCTGGAAGCGGGGGGGCGGTCAACGCGGACGACATGTGGGTGCTGGCGTGTGTGTTGGTGTCCGTGTTGGTGTCCGTGTTGGTGCATGAGTGTGTGTTGGTGCATGAGTGTGTGTGTTGGTGCATGTGTGTGTGTGCGCCTTGGCCTGAGTGCCTATCTTTTTGAAAAGTGCACTGAAAGAGACGTTGAAGTTACTACTTTGGAATGATTGAGTTCGTCAGTGGAATGGTTTTTGATGCATAAAAGTTACTATTTCACGCCCCTCAAGTCAGACCAGCCCCTATTTTGTCGTACCTGCAGCATTCTCTAGCTGGTACTTCACCTCCTTGAAAAACAAAAAGAAAGGTGTAGGTATCTGTCCTGACGTTTGTCAAAATCTCATTTAATTGATCACTATCTGCAGCGTTGCAAGAGATCTGCTACATTAGACATTTCTCCCTTGCAGACGAGATAGAGGAAGCCTGTCTTGACCCTCACGATACTTCTTTATCATTGCACGCTCTTTGTGACGTTACAGAGATCTGCAATCCAAGTACCCGACTCCCTCGAACGCTAAGGAAAGTTCTTTCTATTTAAATCAACCTTTGTGACGTTGCAGAGATCTACAATCCAAGTACCTGACTCCCTCGAACGCAAAGGAAAGTTCTTTTCTCTATTTAAATCAACCTTCGTGACGTTGCAGAGATCTACAATCCAAGTACCTGACTCCCTCAAACACAAAGGAAAGTTCGTTTCTCTATTTAAATCGCCCTTGGTGACGTTGCAGAGATCTACAATCCAAGTACCTAACCCCGTTGAACGCCAAGGAAAGCTCATACTCTTTTTATTTAAATCGCTCTTTGTGACGTTGCAGAGTTTTGCAGCCCAAGGATCTAAACCCTTTGGACGCTAACAAAACATTATTTTAATCATTCTTGTGCAGAGATCTGCGGCCCAAGTATATGACCCCCTTGGAGGCAGAGGAGTTGTTGCGACGACTGTGGGACTCTGAGTGGCGTCTCATTGCCCTCATTTTTGGGCCGGGAAGCAACCTTGCTGAGGCCATCTCAGGCAGAAAGTGGGTGTTTATATGTGTGAGGGTGTGGGAGTTTTGTGTATGTCTGTGCTGTGTATATCTGTGTGCGTATTTGGATCATAACCACTTCCTCATCGCCCTCGTTTTTGGGCTAGGCAGCAACCTTGCTAGGGTCATAGTTGGCAGAAAGTGGGTGGTCACGTATATGTATGTGTGTGTTGGCTTGTGTGTAAGCACCGTAAATGTGTACGTATGTGTGGCATGTTAGCAGCTTAACTGCTGTCAGCCTGGCAGCAGCTTTCCTGAATTCACCCCATTCAGCTGGTGTGTGCTAATCAATGTGTGTGTGTCTCTGTGTGTGTGTGTGCGTGTGTGTGTAAGCATCTTTGTGCTTGTGTGAGCTTGTATGCCCATACCTACCCAACGTTCAATGCAGCAGACACAGCAGCAGGACAGCGTTTCTATCACTTTAAACACCTCCGCCATTCAAGCAGCAGTGCTCTCATTGAACAACTGTGTACGCTCACTGCCCCCTCTTCCCTCTGCAGACGCAGCAGCAGTAAGACAGGGCTGTCTTTTGGAAACCTGCTTAAAAGAAAACTAAAGAGTGCTTTTGGTTGTTCTCAATCAATAATTGTGTGCGCTGCATTCCCCCTCTTCCCTCTGCAGGCGCAGCAGCAGTAAGGCAGGGCTGTCCCTCTCAGATGCCTCCACCCCCGCCCCCTTCACCTCACTCAATTGGTCCAAACCTGCCCAAGAGCGCATCAGGGCAGGCTACCACATGTTCTTTGTGCGCACCCTGCCGGTGGTGCCTAACAAGTTCCGTCCGCCTTCGAAAGTTGGCGAGGAAATGTGAGTGGTGGTGTTTTCGTGTGTGCATGGGCGTGCGAGGGTGTGAGAGAGTGTGTGTGTGTGCATGATTGCGTGCTTCGTAAGTGTGCTTCGTAAGTGTGCATTTGTGAGTTTTTTTAGGCGGCCAATTGTGCGTAGCAAGTTCCGGCGGCCGCCTTCAAAATTCGGCGAGGAAATGTGAGTGGTGGTGTTTGTGTGTGTATGTGTGTGTGTGTGTGTGCGCGTGTGTGTGTGTGCATGCAATGCCTTCAAAAGTCGGTTAGAAAATGTGAGTGGTGGTGTTTTGTGTGTGCATGCGCATGCGAGAGTGTGCGTGTGTGTGTGCAGGATTGCATGCTTCACTAGCGTACAAACGTGCGACTTTGCACACTGCCAGTCGTGCAAAATAAGTTCTAGCCGCCTTGGAAAGTTGGCAAGAACATGTGCCTTAACCTCTTGATTGTAATGCACAATTCAGATTGCTTTCTTCGCATAATTCTGTTCCTTTTTTTCAAACTTTTTTTCAAACTTTTTTCAAACACAGGTTTGAGCACCCCCAGAACGTCGCCCTGCAGCGCATTCTGACCGCGTGCTTAGAGATCAGCTCAGCGCAACAGACATCTGCCACCCCTGAGCAGCTGCAAAATGTTGTACAACCGGAGCTGGTGAGCATCTGTTTGTCTGTAGCCTATTGCTGTGTGTTTGTGCCTGTGGCATGTCTTCCTGATGCTGCGTGTAGTATGCATCTATGTGTGTGTTTATGTCAGAGGGGGTTATCTGAGGCTAAAAATGGTAAGGTTTTTGCATGCTCCCAGGGCAGGTGGCCCTAACTGGTATATTTCAAGCTCAGCTCTGATATATAGATTTCAATGCAGTTGAGCTTGATACTTACCAGCTAGGCCCACCTGCCTCGGCAGCCGCGGCGTGAACCCTACTTTTTGAGCAGCCATATGCTGTATCTGATCAGCCAGCGCACCAAACCCGGTGATTTTTAGTGTTTTAAAGTCCTTATAATAAATAAAGATCATTGCAAAAACAACGGAGCAAAAAGAGCAAGTGGTTGGCGAGATATGCAAATTAATGTGCCATTCCCCCTGGAAAGCACCCATCTAGGGTACAAGTGCACGACGTGCGCTTTTATTAGTCCTGTCATTCTGTACGCAGGGCGACTTGTTTAAATCTGAGCACATGCTCGATTAGCTTATAAAGTCAGCATCAGTTTAAAGCTAGGTTGGGCCCAGTTTGATGAAGTGACGTGTGAGTAGTTGCACCTTTCATGCAAAAAGGAGCATGTTTTGGCTTTTGCCCAGATAACCCCCTCTGTGTTTATGTGTGTGTAAGTGTGCGTGTGTGTGTGTGTGTGTGTGTGAGAGAGAGTGTATGTGAAGATGTTTATGTGTGTGAGGGTATGTGTGTGTGAATGCCACTCTGAGCAGCCGCAAAGCATGCATGGTACAACCAGAGCTGGTGAGCGTATGCTGGTGCCTTTGGCATGTCTTGCTAATGCTGTGTGCAATGTGTGTGTGTAATGTGTGTGTGTGTGTTAAAGGGTGTGAATGCCGCCCCTGAGCAGCCGTAAAACGTGGTCCAACCAGAGTTGCTGAACGGGCGCTGCTACATAGCCTGCCACTTTGGCACGTCTTGCTTGTATTGTCTGTAGTGTGAGCACAGGGAGTGTGTGTGTGTTTGTGCGTGTGTGTGTGTTTGTGCGTGTGTGTGTGTCTGTGTGTGTGTGTTCACAGCAGCCATGCCCACGCAGTCTCAAAACGAGATGGGCGTGTCTTTACCCCACATCCATAGCAGGTCACCTTGAGTGTCTACGATGTCATTAGTGTCTCTGACAACGTACCTTCTTTGACCATACATTCTTTTTACTTTGATGTGATCAGTGTGTACGTAACTCTGACAACGTACCTTTTTTTACCATACATTGCGTTCTTCCGGCACGCGAAAAGCAAGGCGGAGAGAAAATGCTCTGTTTTGGACTCACCGTGCATCTGCCCCCTTACCTTGATGTGTGTGTTTGGTTGCATGGGTGCGACATTTCCATGTGTTATTTGAACATACGCTGTGTTTAATTTGAACGCCCTGTCAAAGCCGTGGAGATGAAGCGCGTGTGCGCATATATCATCTATGCATTTTTATTTGTTGCACTGTGTCACTGTATAATGATCATTTCGTACACCCTGCTCAAAGCCATGGAGGTGGGCCGTGCAATCAGGACAGGCTGTATGCTCAGCATTTCAACTTTGTACAGTCTTCTCGCACATTCAGGTCAAGGCGTAGAAATGGGCCGTGAACTCAGTGTTCATGTTTCCAAACTCTGTACACTCTACTCGTGCACCCAGGTCAAGGCCATGGAGATGGGCCGTGTCCTTAACATATGGCTGCAGCTGCAAGATGCTGTGGCCGGCCTCATGGACTCCACGCTCTCGGAGCGCGCTAGCGCTGACAAGCAGCAGGGAATTCGTCAGGTGTGTGCATGTATGTTGGTGGGTATGCGTGTGTGTGTGTGTGTCTTGTAGCAGGGTATCCGTCAGGTGTGTGCTTGTATGTTGGTGGGTAAGCGTGTGTGTTTTGTTCGGCTTCTTAACTTAATGCTCTTATAAGAAAGAAGGACAGAGAAAGCGGCCGACATGCTTGTGGCATGTAGCAAATAAAGAGGGGGAGGACATGTGTGTCTGTATGCTGCGCAGATGCGTAAGGCTGATCAAAGCACACCAACTTTCAACGTGCTTCTACATGTGTTTCTTATACACCTCTCCTCTTGCATGTAAGTTCCCTTTTTGAAGTTGCTCCTACATCTCTGTATATTTTAAGGTCTAATCACGGGGTACGCCTCATATTCTTTTGTGTGCACACTTTCCGCACAGGTGCTTGAAAAGAAGGAGGGCCTCTTCCGCAAAAACATGATGGGCAAGCGAGTGAACTACGCAGCACGGTGCGTTTCTTTTTTGCATCAAGGTAAAATATACGTTAATATACGTAGCACATTGTGCCCCCTCTTTCTCTCTCTCTCTCTCTCTTTCTCTCTCTCTCTCTCTCTCTCTCTCCCTGTATATATTTCTAAATATATTCCTGTCCAATACTTTGTGTTTTATCATGAATAATTGTTGCATAAAGAAATGTTTTGGGCCAAAATTGGAGCCAAACAGCCAAACTACGGTCAAAATCGTACTGTACGGTGGCACCGTCCTTGTACGGTTGGGACCGTACTTTTCAAACATACCGTAGTAGCACCGTCCTGTACGGTACAAATACGGTACGGACCGTCTAGACGGTTAAAAAAGCTGAAAGACGGCGTAGTTGCACAACACTGAAAATAGTACGTACACCCATTCTCTCTGTTGCCTTCATCACTGTGTGTGTGTTGTGTGTGGCAACTCATTTAGCACCCTGCCATTCACACGTGCAGCTCTGTGATCTCTCCGGACCCCTACATCGGGGCAGGTGAAATTGGGGTGCCCCCCTACTTTGCCAAGCGCCTGTGCTTCCCTGAAAAGGTCACCCCCTGGAACGTGGAGCGTCTGCGTCAGGTGGGTGGCTGCCGTACTGAGTGCGTCATTTGTGTATACAATTGCTGGTGCATGCCGAAAACAAACAAACACACACACACACACAAACACACAGGCTATCTTGAGAGGGGCTCACGAGTTGAATGGTGCCGTGGCCGTGGAGGATGAGCGTGGACGAGTGGTGCAGCTGGATAGGATGGACAAACAAGTGAGTCGTCGTGTCTTTGTGTGTTTTTAGATCTCGAGAGCTGCCTTGCCAAGCACAAGCACAAGCATGTGCACACATGCAAAGCACGTACAAGCACACATTGCTTTGCATTTTGACAAATCATTCTTCAGCCTCCCTGATGTTGTTCTTTGCGTACATGTACACACTGACACTCACAGTCGCGCACTCACACACTCACATACTCACACTCACATACACACTCTCCCACACACACTCACATACACAATCTCTTTATCTCTCTCTCTCTCTCTCTCTCTCTTTCTCTCTCTCTTTCTCACACACACACACACACACACGTGTGCGCAGAAGCGTGAGGGCATTGCCAAAGCACTGCTGTCCAACACGGCCAGTGGGGGCAAGCAGATGTTCAAAGGCCTCGGGGCCTCTGCGTCCCTGTCTTCAACCGCAAAGCTGTCCACATTTCAAGCTCCTAACAAGACGGTGTTCCGGCATCTGCAGGTGGGTGTGACGTTGCGGTGTGGCTGCTTATCCTTCTTGTAGTGGGGTGCGGCAACACTGGTTAGTAGGGTTGGCCAGAACCATATTACGGTGTATATACAGTGTTCTTGGCAGGGACATCACCAAGTATATGGTCATATACAGTTTATGTAGGTATATGGTTCTGGCCAATTCTACTGATTAGGCATTGGAAAAGACTTGACTGCGCGGAGAACCTGAGGAAAGAGCAAAATACTGCCCGTGTTGAGAATTAAGGATCAATTTTTTGATGTACTCAGGCTTGTAAGCGCTGTGTTTATGGCCATCTTCAATGTAGGGTGAGAAAGTACCGTGGATGAAAGAGCGTGCTCAACTTCTAAGAGTTTATACATGCATTATGCATGAATAATTGAGGCATATTTACTTGCAAACATTGCAGGGCACCCTCGGCATGTCCGTAGCGGTGTACAGTTGCGTTTGTGCATGTTGTGTACAACCGTGTGTTTTGTTGCTGTTGCCGTAATGGACCTTTTAATTGAGCTCACAACCGTACTGATAGCGTGCCATGCTGCAAAAAAATACCTAAACACACCATGCCATGCTGCAAACTCGCACTCATGCACATGAACACACACACACGCTACTCTCGCTGCAGGATGGAGACATCATGCTCACAAATCGTCAGCCCACACTGCACAAGCCCGGACTCATGGCGCATTGCCCAAACTGCAAACATGTACATGAACACACACCAGGACATGCTGCAAACACGCACACATGCACATGTACACACACACGCACTACTCTTGCTGCAGGATGGAGACATCATGCTCACAAACCGTCAGCCCACGTTGCACAAGCCCGGACTCATGGCGCATCGCGCACGCGTGCTGAAAGGCGAGAAAACCATCCGCATGCACTACGCCAACTGCTCCACCTTCAATGCTGACTTTGACGGAGATGAGATCAACTTGCACATGCCTCAGGTGTGTGTGCTGCTATATTTTTGCTGTTTTGGTGAAGAAGGCAAACGCGTGTGTGCTCTAGTTTTGTCCGTGATATTTGGTGGAGAAGGCAAAAATCAACTACTCATCCACACGCGTGCGTGCTCTAGTTTTGTCCATGACATTTGGTGAAGAAGGCAAAAATGTGCTTAACATCCACACGCGTGCGTGCTCTAGTTTTGTCCGTGATGTTTGGTGAAGAAGGCAAAAGTCAACTACTTATCCACACGCGTGCGTGCTCTAGTTTTGTTTGTCCGTAATATTTGGTGAAGAAGGCAAAAGTCAACTACTCATCCACACTCGTGCGTACTCTAGTTTTGTCTGTGATAATTGGTGAAAAAGGCAAAAGTCAAATTTTCATCTATACACATGCGTGCTCTACTTTTGTCCATGTTATTTGGCGAAGAAGGCATAAATCTGCTACACTTCCACACGCATGCGTGCTCTACTTTTGTCTGTGACAGTCGTGAGATCAGACATTAAGATAATGCTGCGCAGGCAGTGAGAACTAACCCCCACAGTAATTAGGTGGTGAGATTTGTGTGTGTGTGTGTGCGTGTGGCTTGTACGCACCTCAAAACGGTTTTCTTGCTTGCCTAAACAGTGTTGAGAACAGCGTGCGTATGTCTTGAATGTGTTCGTTTAGTCTTGCTCGATTTTTATGGTATTGAGATTAACGTGCGCATGTCCCAAGCACGTATGCTTAATCTTGCTTGATTTTTGTGGTGTTGAGAAAGACGTGCGCAATTTCTCAATTGCGTTCGCTTAGTCTTGTATGGTTTTGAGGTGCTGAGGTTGACGTGCTGAGGGCCTTATTATCATCTGAGGTGTACGCAAACACATACGCATGCTCATAGACACGTACAATTTTACACGTACACACACACTCACACGCACGCACACAACTGCAGGATCACTATGGGCGTGCTGAGGGTGCCCTGATAGTGCATGCAGACCAGCAGTACATCGTCCCCACAGATGGCAAGCCATTGAGGTGTGTGTGTGTGTGCTTGTGTATACTTGTGTGGGTGCGGTTGTTTGTGTGGGCTTGATTGCGTGCGCTTCAGCTATATGCACAGGAGAACTGGGACTGCTTAAGACGAAGCTGCATATGCCGGCTGGCAATGCACTTGCTTGGCATTATATCATTGTCGATGCTGCGGTTGAGCTGCACACAAATTGCGTAGCCTATTACCATTGCTGATGCTGCGGTTGAGCTGCACACAAATTGCGTAGCCTGCTTGCTAGAATCTTGCTTTTCACAGGGTTCTGAAGCAGGACCACGTGGTGTCTGGCATGCTGCTCACAATTCGTGTGATTCCGTTTCTCACAGACATTCAGGACCATGTGGTGTCTGGCGTACTGCTCATCAAACGTGTGATTTTGTTTCTTACAGGGGTCTCATTCAGGACCATGTGGTGTCTGGCGTACTGCTCACCAAACGTGACACGTGGCTCACAAAGGATCAGTACACGCAGCTCGTGTACGTCGCATGCAATGCATGGCAGGTGAGGTTTACTTGCATGCATGAGTGTGCGTGAGTGTGTGTGTGAGCGCTTGTATGTATGTGTGTGTGTTTCTGTGTGTGTATGTGTTAAATGGCGGCAGCAACGCTCATACAGGGCTCTGCTGCTGCGAGAGAAGCATCTGCTGCTTAAAGATAAGAATAGGGATGGTGAATTATTGGTTATATTGTTTCCATGACAAACGGCTTCCCTTTAGCGCCCCCTCTTTTTGGCGTCTCAACATATATGTCTCTTCTCTTACTAAACCTTCATTTCAATACACTTCAACTTACCCCCCTCTCGGTATCCTCTAATTAAAATATTTTCAGCTCATTTCCTTTCAAACATCCTTGTCTTGGCCTTGGCATCCTATGATCTCAATCTCCCTCTTGATATCCTCATCATGACACCCATCATCACAATATCCCTCCCTCACTCCCTCTTAATATCCTCATCTTCACACCAAGTTGCAATCGGTCTCCTACCTTCCATCCTATCCTCATATTATCCACATCAAGTTGCAATGGATCCCTACAACCGTAGTGTCTCTCTTAAAATCACCATTTCGCTCAAACTAAGTTGCCGTGCCTCCTTTCTTGCACAGAGTGGGAGCCTAAAGGAGGGACCTGAGGACATGCAACTAGAGCCCCCTGCCATTGTCAAGCCCCGCATGTTGTGGAGTGGCAAGCAGGTATGCGGCGCATACTATGCGTCCACGTGCAAGGCCTGCGTGTGTGTATGTGTGTATGTGCTTGTGCAACTCGATCTGTCATTGTCAAGCCCCGCATGTTGTGGAGTGGCAAGCAGGTATGCGGCGCATACTATGCGCCCACGTGCAAGGCCTGCCTGCGTGTGTGTATATGTGCTGGTGCAACTCAGTCTGTCAATGTCAAGCCCCGCACGTTGTGGAGTGGCAAGCAGGTATGCGGCGCATACTGTGCGCCCACGTGCAAGGCCTGCCTGCGTGTGTGTATGTGCTGGTGCAACTCAATCTGTCAATGTCAAGCCCCGCACGTTGTGGAGTGGCAAGCAGGTATGCGGCGCATACTGTGCGCCCACGTGCAAGGCCTGCGTGTGTGTATGTGTGTATGTGCTGGTGCAACTCAATCTGTCATTATCAAGCCCCGCACGTTGTGGAGTGGCAAGCAGGTACGCGCCCACGTGCAAGGCCTGCGTGTTCATTGTATGTGCTTGTGTAGTTGTGTATGTATGGACGTGTGGCCTGAGGACATGCAACTCAAGACCCCATGTTCAAGGGCGGTGTGTGTGTGTGTGTGTGTGTGTGTGTGTGTGTGTGTTTGGGGCAACTGTGGGAGTGCCCTTTCTGTTGATTGAGTGGCTAGCAGGTACGTGTCAGTTCAAATGGGTTGTGTGTGTGTGTGTGTTTGCGTGTGTTTATGGTTGTGTGTATGCCCACAAGGTTACCGTCCTCTCTGCATGTAGAGTATTATCTTCTTTTTTGTATGACAAGTGAGATTGAAGAGCAAAATCTGCCTCATATAATCATGTATTTGTGCGTCGTGTCCTCTGTGCTGATCTCATACACACGCGGGCAGCCCCCCTTGACATTCCTACCGCAGAATAAATATGAGTAAAAGTGTGCATGAACAGCACAGACGCCTCATTACTGTTTTCTGCGAAGGTCACTCTGTGTTGATCGAGGCACGCTGTGCTGATCAAAGCATGCTGTGCTGAATAAATGTGAGAACAGCACTGCATGCCTCGCTGCTGTTTTCTGTGTAGGTCGTGTCCTCTGCGCTGACCTACTACACACGCGGACAGCCCCCTCTGACGTTTTGTGGGGGCGGCAAGGTTCCGGCGGACTACTGGGGTGGCAAAAAATCAGGAGAGACGGAGCTCATTTTCCACAAGTGAGTGAAGGCACACACATGAGCACACACACATACACATGTATGTACATACACAAACGTTTACGGCTCATGCTCCAAAAGTGAAAGAAGGCACGCACACATGTGCACACACACACACTCATTTACGCACGCGCACACACACATACACACAAATGCGCACACATATGCATGCACGCACACACATGCACTCACACGCGCACACACTCACACACATGCATAGACACCTAATATGCACGTATACACGTACAAACGCATGTACACACACATGCGCACTCTTGCAGGGGCTACATGGTGAGCGGCTGTGTGGACAAGGCACCCTTTGGCAAGTACGGCCTGGTACATGCCATCCAGGTGTGTGTATGTGTGTCATTTTCAGTGGCGATGAGAGTGTGTGAGGGTGTGGGTTAGGGTTAGGGCTAGGGGGGGGTGTTAGGGTTTGGGTTAGGGTGTGGGTATGGGAGTGAATGTGGTTGTAGTTGTGGGTTTTGGTGTGTGTGTGCATGTGCGGGTGTGGGTTTGGGCGTGGGTGTGGGTGTGGGTGTGAGTGTGTGGGTGATTGGGAGTGTGGGTTTGGGTGTGTGTGTGCGTGTGTGGGTGTGGATTTGTGTGTGTGGCTGTGGGTGTGGGTGTGGTGCGGGTGTGGATGTGGGAGTGATGTGGGTGCATGTTTGTGGGTGGGTGTGGGTGCGTGTCTGTGTGTGGGTGTGGGTGCGTGTCTGTGTGTGGGTGTGGGTGCGGGAGCGTCTGTGGGTGTTGGTGTGGGTGCAGGTGCGTGTGTGGGTGGGTGTGGGTAAGCTGCCTTGCAATTCCTTGGTTTGTGCTGCTGCAATTACCACGGGACAGCTTGCAGGCTTTTGCTTGTTCTTGTATTGTACTGGTTATACTTGACATCATACTTAGAGCGTAAGCCGCGCCACAATTAAAATTCAGAGTACACTGCACAAACAAACATGTTGCATTTATACACACACACACGGATAAGCGCACACTTTCTAATCAAACACACACACACACACACACACACACAAACACACACACACACACACACATATATACACACACACTTTCACAAACACACGCACACACGCACAGGGGAACACACACACAGGCACAAACACAAGCACACAATCATAACTTTCCATATGTACACACAGGAGCTGTACGGTCCCACAACTGCTGGCCGCATGCTGAACAGCTTCAGCCGCGTGTTCACGGCCTATATGCAATGGCATGGCTTCACGTGCGGCTTTGATGACCTGCTGCTCAACGCAAAGGCAGAGGCTAAGCGTGCGGTGCGTAGTAAATAATTTAGTGTGTGCATGTGTGCGTGTGTGTTGTATTTAAGGATTTCAAACCACTGGCATTGCTGTGCAGACAATTTTCTGGTGCCAACACCCTAACGTTCCTTCCAAGTCATATGCAGATAGAGATATGCAGATGTCCCTGTTGAGACATGCTGGTCAGTCGCTGCCAAACGTGCATGCACACAAACACACACACACACACGCAACCACACACACATACACACACACACACACGCACACACACACACACATACACACACATTAAAATGCACACCTACACGCACGCACGCACACACACACACATGCACTCGCACACACAGTCTCTGCTGAGTCAAGCTGAGGCCATTGCCATCAAGGCCTCTGCTGAGTTTGTCGGCCTTGCTCTGCCAGAGCGTTGGGCCACTGAGCCTCACAAGTACACCCAAGAGCTGAAGGCAGCTGAGAAAAAGGTGTGTGTATGTGTGTGTGCTTGCTTGTGTGCGTGTGTGTGTGCGTGTGTGCGTGTGTGTGTGTGTGCATGTGTGCGTGCGTGTGTGTGTGTGTGCGTGTGCGTGTGTGACAGCTAGGCCACTGACCCCAGATGTGCACCTGACAGCTAATGACAGATGACAGATGCAGCAGTTCAATTTGGTCGCATGTTTCATACACACTATGGTGTGCACTCACAGCGCGCTCACTTCCTGTTTGCTAGTAACATGCATGCACAGGCACCTGCAGCGCCAGCCGCTGTTGCGCTGTTCACAACGCACACACCACTCAGGCGTGACTGCTTAGCAATGACTGTTAAGCCATTTGTACATCATGAAAGCACTAACCTCTAACCACTCAGGCATGACTGTTAAGCCATTTGTACATCATGAAAGCACTAACCACTAACCACTCAGGCACGACTGTTAAGCCATTTGTACATCATGAAAGCACTAAGCACTAACCACTCAGGCGTGACTGTTAAGCCATTTGTAAATCATGAAAGCACTAACCACTAACCACTCAGGCGTGACTGTTAAGCCATTTGTAAATCATAAATTATGAAAGCACTAACCTCTAACCACTCAGGCATGACTGTTAAGCCATTTGTAAATCATGAAAGCACTAACCACTAACCACTCAGGCGTGACTGTTAAGCCATTTGTACATATCATGAAAGCACTAACCACTAACCACTCAGGCATGACTGTTAAGCCATTTGTAAATCATGAAAGCATTAACCACTAAACACTCGGGCGTGACTGTTAAGCCATTTGTTACTCATGAAAGCAGCACTGGCTGCATGCGCTCAAATTGTTTACGCAACGCACAGTACTTGCACAGTACTTGCATGTGTACCAGCAGCGCACGAGCAACGCACAGTACCAGCATGTAAAAATGATGACATGGCACACAACGAGAGCTATGTTTTCTTTGCAAGCACAGCCTGAGCGGCGCTAGCTGCACCTTGTAAGATGTATCGCACTCAAGTGCAATGCACAACGCTTCACACGGTGGCAGTGTACACAACGCACTGTTGTCTGCTATAAGCACAGACGCTCACAGCACTGGCTGCCTGCTTCCAGGCGCATCGCACTGGAATACAGCAGCTCACGTACTGGCAATTCTTCTCGGCACCTTCTGCTCCGTCACGTGTCAAGCGCATGTGTCTGCTGCTGTGGCAATTGATCACCCCACCTGTATGTTCTTTCTACACATACACACACACACACACACATACACACACAAGCACACACGCACACACACAAGCACACACACATACACAAACACAAACACACAGGTGTCTGCTGCTCTGGCCGCACGCTACCGTGCCAACCGAGACACCGGAAAAGCGCACGACATGAAGGGGAGTGGCGTGATGCACCCTCTGAGCTCAGAAGTCGTCAAAGTGTGCCTGCCAGGCGGCCAAATTAAGGTGTGTGTGTGCTTGTGCTGACGTGTGTGTGTGTGTGTGTGTGTGTGTGTGTGTGTGCTGGCGTGTGTGTGTTTGCTGGCGTGTGTGGGGTGGGGGTGGAGGTTGTGTGTGTGTGATGCACCCTCTGAGCTTACACCCTTTGAGCTCAGGAATGGTTGAAGTGTGCCTGTTAGGCGGGCAGATTAAGGTGTGTGTGTTTGTGCTGACGTGTGTGTGTGTGTGTGAGGGGGGGGGAGGTGATTGTGTGATGTGTGATGCACCCTGCAAGCTTTCAGTTGGTGAAAGTGTGTGCCTGCCAGGCAGGCAGGCAGATCAAGGTGTGTATGCTGATGTGTGTGAGTGTGTGCACACATGTTTCTAAGTGTCTGCACCCTTCTCAGGTCAGCAATTTGGGTTTTGTATTTACCGTAGGGTAACGTCAAAACCTCCTTGACGTTAACGGAGTCAAAATCTCCTTTACTTGCCAATTTTGCCAGCAGTGTTAGTTTACCAACAACAGTGGTGGCCAAGATTACACACGTACACACACACCGTCTGAGTTGTATGCTTAATAACACACACACACACCTTTTGATTTGTATGCATACATCACACACACCGTTTAATCTGCATACATACATTGCACACACACACACACACACACCGCTGGATTTGAGTGCAGACATCACACACACAGATTATTTTGCATACATGCATTACACACACACTCACACACACAGGCCTTCCCACGCAATTGCCTGTCCCTCATGACCGTGAGTGGTGCCAAGGGCTCAATTGTCAACTTCTCCCAGATCAGCTGCGTTCTTGGGCAGCAAGAGCTAGAGGGCCGACGTGTGCCGCGCATGTCTTCTGGGAAGACACTGCCGTGCTTTGGGGAGTACGATGCAGGTGTGTGTATGTATGTGTGAGTGTGTGTGTGTGTGCATTTGTGTGTTTGTGTGTGTGTTGTGCGTTTGTGTGTGGGTGTGTGTGTGTGTGGGTGGGTGGGTGGGTGTGCATTTTGTGTGTGTATGTGGGGGGTTTGTCTGTGTGTTTGTGCTACAAATGTCCTCGCTGCTGTGCTTTGGGGAGTACAATGTAGGTGCCTCTGGGTGTGGGTATGTGCAGGTGTGCGTATGCGTTTTTGTGAATGCATTGCATTGTTTGCCAAATTATGTCTGACAGAGGTGCAAGTCCTCATAAATTATATGGCTTCAACACTTACCGCGCACACACACGCCCTCACACACACACACACACACACACGTGCGCACAGGGGCACGGTCGTGTGGGTTTGTGGCTGACCGCTTCCTCACAGGACTTCGTCCTCAGGAGTACTACTTCCATTGTATGGCCGGACGGGAGGGGCTGGTTGACACAACCGTGAAGACCTCGCGGTCTGGATACCTGCAGAGGTACGTACGTCTAATGAGGATAGAGTACGTCTATTAGGATAGCTGCAGAGGTATGTCTGTTGATGAAGCCTGCAGATGTATGTCTGTTGAGGAACCCTGCAGATGTATGTACGTCGAATAAGGATAGCTGCAGAGGATAAGGTACGTCTAATTAGGATAGCTGCAGAGGTACGTCCTTTGAGGATACCTGCAGATGTATGTACGTCAAATAAGGATACCTGCAGAGGATAAGGTGCGTCTAATAAGGATAGCTGCAGAGGTACGTCTATTGAAGATAGCTGCAGAGGATAGAGGTATGTCTACAAAGGATACATGCAGCGGGTAAAGGTATATCTATTAAGGATACATGCAGGGGGTTTAGGTACTTTTGATGAGGATACCTGCTGAGGGTAAAAGTTTGGCTATTCAGAGTACCTGCAGAGGATAGAGGTACGGCGATAGAGGGTGCCTTTGCTTTTAATTGCATGGCCTATCATCTGATGCACGCAAACAATGCGTGTTGTGGTAATGATGCTGAGCCCGCGCCATTGTGTTCTGCGTATGCTCTCAATCATTTCTGCATACTCGTCATTATTGATATTGGCCAGGTCCTTTCAATGCATGATGCAGTTATGTTGTACCTGCGCCATTGTGTTCTGCGTTTGCATTGATCATTGTTTATATTGCCATGATCTGTCTTGGCCAGGTCCCTGTTGTGTGTCTGATGGTGTACGGTGCAAGCGTTGCTGATCTGAGAATTCCTCGCTCCCTCTCACCTTTTCTGAATGCTGCACTGCACCAAGCACGTGATTGGCAAGAAATATGAAACCACTTTATGTGCACTATGGCTATGACCAAACCTGCTATCAACTACAACCAGGCTCGTGCTAGTACGGTCAGACGGTACGGTACGATCAGGATGGTACGGACCGTCTTTTCTTAAAATACGGCGTCTTACCGTATTTCGGTGACCGTAGTTTATCGTCTAGACGGTAGATTACGGTACGGTGTATGGTACGGTGCCAAGCTGGCACTGCCAGTGCAAAAATGGCCTCAGAATGGCTTCTCCGCCCCAAAACATCCCATTTTCGCTCCCCGGTGTGCTCCTCCCATGTGATGACGCCACACAATGCTTCCCTGAACGACCCTGAGGCTGGATTGGGGCTGCATTAGCTCGGGGGCTGGCACTGCCAGTGCAAAGTTGGCCTCAGAAAGGCCTTTCCGCCCCAAACACCTCCCATTTCCACCTCCAGCATGCTCCTCTTATGTGCTGACGCCACACAATGCTTCCCTGAACAACCCTGAGGCTGGGTTGGGGCTGCAATAGCTCGGGGGAAGGGCCCAGCAGTGGCTTGCATGGAAGCTCAAAGTCGGACGCGGTACTTGATTTCCGGTCAATAATTTGTGTTTTATCCATTAATAGTTGTTGCAGAAAGAATGAAATGTTATGGGCCGAAATTGGAGCCAAACGGCCAAATTTCACCAAAATCACACTGTTCGGTGGCACCGTCCTTGTACGGTTGGGACCGCACTTTTCAAACAGACCGTACTAACACCGTCTTGTACGGTGCAAATACAGTACGGACCGTCTAAATGGTCAAAATAGCCAAAAGACGGTTCAGTAGCACAAGCCTGACTACAACACACAAAATTAAATAGTGCGCTACGCCTCAGAGGTGTCAGATGAGAAAGCTGACATCACTATGTGCGCGTTTTAACTGTTTTATAATTCAGAATCACCACACACACTATTTCATCGTGCGCTGCTACGTACAGGTGTCTGGTGAAAAATCTGGAATCGCTGCGTGTCCACTACGATTCCACCGTGCGTGACGATGGGGATGGGTCCATTGTGCAGTTCCTGTATGGGGAGGACGGCCTGGATGTAACGCAGGTGTGTGTTTGAGCTGCGTGTTGATAGAGGATTTGAGTATGGTCCGTGTTATATGTCTGTCTTTAATCAATAATGGACGCCATAGTTGTTTAGAACGCTATAGTTGTTTAGGGAGGGCAGCCTGGGTTCCTGACGCAGGTATGCTTAAACTGCGAGTTGGTAGATAGTTTAAACACGGTCCACAGTATATGTCTGTCTTGAGTCAAATCATGAATGCTGTAATTGTTTATTTGCTTTGAGTTCCTGGACAGGGAGGGCAGCCTGAATGTTTGACCTGCATGTTGATAAACGACGTGGGTGCTGTCCAAGTACAAGTCATTTTTGGAAGCATGTGTATACTTCAAGTCGAATATTGAGCAGGATTATTCCGATGCTGTGAGTTTGTATATGGGGGAGGATGGCTTAAATTTGGGCCAATGCCTGAGCGCTAACCATGCAGTCACGTCCTTTTGCTCTCATTCTATTGACTAAGGTTATAACCACCATAACCATAACGCAACGCTCATTCTCTTGCGCAAGCATCATACATCATACACAACACACACCTCATTCCATGCACACACAGGCTCCAATCATGACACAGCACTCGTTCTTTTGCGCAAGCACCATACATCATACACAACACACACCTCTTTCCATGCACACACAGGTGTCGTACATGTCGCAGCAATCATTCTTGTGCGCAAGCATCATACATCACACACAACACACCTCATTCCATGCACACACAGGCTCCATTCATGACGCAACACTCATTCTTTTGCGCAAGCACCATACATCACACACAACACACCTCATTCCATGCACACACAGGTTCCAATCATGACACAGCACTCGTTCTTTTGCGCAAGCACCATACATCATACACAACACACCTCATCCCATGCACACACAGGTGTCGTACATGACGCAGCAGCTGGGTTTCCTGGCAGCCAACTCGCAGCGCTTTGCCCAGTCTCTAGACTTAAGCGCTGCTGCCAAGGCTGCGCAGGTGTGTGTGATTGTGTTTGTACACGTGTGTGTGTTTGTACACACGTGTGTGTGTGTGTGTGTGTGGTGTATGTATACAAGTGTAATCCTGACCCATAAGTGAGTATATGTGTTCACATGTGTGTGTGTGTTGAAATTTGGTCTTTTTGAGTATGAGGATAGTGATTGGAGGTGGCAATAGTCTGCCAATCCGACATTAAATATTGCAGGCTTTGCACCACCACATGTGCGACCACATGCGCACGCTTGCACGCACAAATTCCATGCACCTCACGTATACAGATACCTGAATCCACATAGTCACACATACACACATACACACTTCACAACATTCCACACTTCACACCACTCCACACTTAACACCATTCCAGAATTCACACCATTCACATCACACTCTAAAACTCCACACCACGCATGCAACACACCCATGCAGGTCGCGCACATCGAGAAGGATGAGGTCGAGGTGGAGAAAGCGTTTTGCATGCGTGCCGCACGCATGGCCAGCGCCAAAGAGGCCGAGAAGAATGGAGACACGGAGGCTGAGCAGAAGGAGTTGGCAAAAATGGCAGCGCAGGTAGGATTGGCTTGATAGTTTCGAAGCTTAAACTCGTTATCATACACGTAGGTCGTATTTTCCCGGGGGCAAACATTTTTCAAGTGGCAGGCTTCCCTTCAAATAGATTGGAGTGGTATAAAATGCTGCTCTTCTACTACTCGATATTTTTTGTCTGTGCTGGTGTAAAACATTGTATGGTGTTCACAGACTTTATGTGGTATGCTGTTTTCTCACATTGCTGCATCATGGCTCACAGGAATGGCTCACATGCTGTACATTTCAAACAGCACACAGTACACGCACTAAAAACACATGTACACACACGCACACACACGCACACACGCACACACACACACACGCACATACGCACACGCACGCACACACACACGCACGCACGCATGCACACACACACTCCTGCAGCTGCCTATAATGGCCCGCTACCCCCCCAGCGTGCGTGGCTCTGTTTCAGAGGCTTTTGCCGACAAGCTCATGGCCTACCTGTCTTCAAACCCTGACCAACAGCTGCTTGATGCAAAACACGCGCTTCTGCCAGCAGGTGTGTGTATGTGTATGTTAGTGTATGAGTGTTGGTGTGTCGCACACTTGTGGATGGGTTTTTGTGTTTGTGTACATGTGTGTGTGTGTGTGTGTGTTTGTGTGTACATGTGTGTGTGTGTGTGCACGTGTGTCTGTGTGTGTGTGCACGTGTGTCTGTGTACTGAAACAGTATGCACTGCTGCCAGCAGGTGTATGTGTAAGTGTGTTTGTGGCACACTTAAAAAATATGAATGTATAGGTATGTGTGTAATTACATGCGCCTCTTTTGTATTACAAATCACATACTGCTGCCAGGTGCACACTTGTGAATGAAAACGTGTGTGCATGTGTGTCAATCTGTCTATTGCAAAGCATGCGCTGGTGCCGGCAGGCGTGTGTTTTGCACGCCTGTGGGTATGCATGAGTAGGAAAATGTGTGTGTTTTGCACACATGTGGGTGTGCATGAGTTGAAAAATGCGTGTGTTTTGCACAGATGTGGGTGTGCATGAGTTGGAAAATGCGTGTGTTTTGCACACATGTGGGTGTGCATGAGTTGGAAAATGCGTGTGTTTTGCACAGATGTGGGTGTGCATGAGCTGGAAAATGCGTGTATTTTGCACGCTTGTGGCTTGTGGCCGTGCATGAGTAGGCAAATGCTGACCATTTAAATGCTGAGTGAGCCACACTTGTACGCACACAAACACACACGCACGTCCACACACGCACACAAACACACACTTACTTGCACGCACGTCCTTTTCCAGGCGCTGCCATCGATTTAGAGGCAGCAGCCGCACACTACAGCGCAACAGGAAAGGTCAACAGGAAAAACAAAGCGCTAGCAGCAACGAAAGTGGCCGTAGCAGGGGCAGTGGACGCGCGCAAGTTCTGCTCCCTCATGCAGCTTAAGTACATGAAGGCATTGGCTGCTCCTGGGGAGGCTGTGGGGGTGCTGTGCGCACAGTCCCTGGGTGCGTTGCGTTGCTGTTTGTATTTCATGTTTCATGTGTGTGAACAGTTCATGTGTGTAAGTGCAATTGTGTGTTTGTGTGTGTGTGTGGTGCCATGATTTTGCATATTTTCTATTTATCAGCTATTTCATTGTAGGGAATTCTTAATCCGTGTGACGTATGACGTATGACACATCCCTCTGCCAACAGACGCTCAATGTATCACTTTAAACAACTATTTGACACACACACACACACATACACACACACAAACACACACACACAAATACACACACACACATCACGCAGGCGAGCCCTCCACGCAAATGACCCTGAATACCTTCCACACAGCTGGGCAGGGTGGGGCTGCAAACGTGACCCTCGGAATTCCCCGCTTGCGTGAGATTCTGATGACTGCAGCGGCTAAAATTAAGACACCAGTCATGACGCTACCACTCAGAAAAGGTACTTGAGTGTGGATACGCGTAGGTGCGTGTGTATGTGTATACGTGTAGGTGCGTGTGTATAAGGCTGCCACTCAGAAAAGGAACCTGAGTGTGTGTTCATTTGTGTATATATGAGTACATGTGTGCATGTGCGTATCTGTGTTCAGTTATTGACCAACCCTATAATGGTATTTGTGTGTGAGCAAGCGTTGGAGTTAACAGAGTTAACTAGCGTATGTAAGGTATTGCATTTGTACGTGTGTATTTGTGTAGATGTATGCAATTGTTGCTTACTAACTTAAGATGGTGTTTGCGTGTGTGTGTGCGTGTGTGCTTTTGCGTGTGTGTGTGTGTGCAAATCTTTTGCTTGAGCATATATATATATATTTAACCCTTGACACTGGGGCATTCATTAGCGTGCAGTTGCTTGGTGGGCGGTTGCGGCGGTTGCGTTTAGCAGAGTGCCTTGCAGGCATTAGCCTCACTGAATTACCACAGTGACAAAGGTTCACTTGCTTTCTACCTTCATGCATGCTTGTTCACCCACATGTGCGTGTGACAAAGGTTGACTTGCTTTCTACATGCGTGGGACAAAGGTTCACTTGCTTTCTACCTTCATGCTTGTTCACCCACCAACCTGTGTGTGTGACAAAGGTTCACTTGCTTTCTACATGCGTGGGACAAAGGTTCACTTGCTTTCTACCTTCATGCTTGTTCACACACCTGTGCGTGTGTGTACATGCATACATGTCTTGTTCACCAACCTGTGCGTGTGTGTACATGCATACCTACATGCTTGTTCACCAACCTGTGCGTGTGTGTATACTTGCGTGTGCAGGCCTGGCGTTCAGTGATGCGCAAGTGCTGGGTGGGCGGTTGCGGCGGTTGCGTTTGGCAGAGTGCCTTGCAGGCATTAGCCTCACAGAGGTACCAGTGACAAAGGATGTCAGCAAAGGCTACGTGCGGCGCTACACAGCCACCCTGAAATTCTTTGGGTAAGCAAGTGTGTGGGGGCATGTATGTGTATGTGTGTGTGTGTGTGTGTGTGTGTGCAAACATGTGTTTTGAGGTGTTTGAGCAGTTAGATCACCGCCCCCTCTACAAATGTTTACTAGGGGCGGTGATATAAGAAAAATACAATATTCGGTTACATGGGGATACCTTTTTACTCGTGACTAGCTTTGCGCAGATGAGACTTATTGATAATGGATAATTGTGTGTATCACTGAAATGATGCTCGGCTCTTGGTAGCAAACATTTGACAAAACATGAAATGTGAATGTGGGTACTGACCGCACGCTTGCAGCACCTCTCAGTACCCACCCAACTACAATCCGTTTTCCAAAGAGCGGTCTTGTATCGCTGAACCGGTGATGAGTCGTTTGTTAGTCTCGCAGAATTTTGTCGATCACGCAATGACTGAAATGTGAATGTGGATACTGACTGCGCACTTGCAGCCCCTCTCAGTACCCCCCTGAATACCGGCTGTCCTTCAAGGAGCTATCTGACACCTTTGCCGGAGATTTTTGTGCGAAGCTCAAGCTGGAAGTGGAGAAGGAGGTGCGTGTTGTGGTTTGAAGTGCAGAGGATTGCCAGCAACTGCTTGGTGTATTTGCTTACATGCTGCGCACAGTTTTGTCACCGTGTACATGCTGCGCACAGTTTTGTCACAGTTTTGTCACAGTTTTGTCACAGTTTCGTCACCGTTTTGTCACCGTTTTGTCACCGTGTACATGCTGCGCACAGTTTTGTCACCTTCATGTATCTTCATGCACATACTAGAGCTTTCCAGGAGTGTGTGTATGTGTGCGACGTACTAACGAAAGAAGTGTATGTGTGCGACGTAACAACGAAAGAAGTGTATGTGTGTGACGTAGTAACGAAAAAAGTGTATGTGTGCGACGTACTTTCTAACAAAAGAAGTGTATGTGTGCGACGTACTAACAAAAGAAGTGTATGTGTGCGACGTATTAACGAAAGAAGTGTATGTGTGCGACGTATTAACAAAAGAAGTGTATGTGTGTGACGTACTTTCTAACAAAAGAGGTGTATGTGTGTGACGTAATATCAAACGAATTGTGTGTGTGTAAGAAAATGAAATATCCACTTTGGTACCATATCGCTAATGTTCTCAGGTGCCTATGCACCCTTACTCCACCTTCATGCACCTTATTAACTTAATGCATCAAAGAGATTGAATATCACGACGGCCGTAGAAACCACTCCCCCCATATGAACTGTGGAAGAGGAGCCACTTTGGCACCCGCTTCACTTCCGGGTTCCTGATTAGGTGCTGCATTTGTACATTCTTTGCGGCGATTCTTGTGTGCATTGAGGAGGAGGGCTTGCGTGTGGTGACTACTGTCACCGCTTTGTACACAGGATGTGTGTGTATGTATGTGTGTGTGTATGTGTGTGTGTGTGCAAAAGTCATCTGTGTGTGGTGCACAGTTTCTGGTGCTTTGAGGAGGAGGGGTCACGTGTTTTGACAACCGTCACTGCTTGGTACATAGAGTGTGTGTGTGTGAAAGGCGTAGGGTTGTGGTGCACGTTTTGAGGTGCTGTAAGGAGGAGGGCTTGCGTGTTATGACAGCCGTCACTGCTTCGTTTGTACAAAAGTCGCAAGTGTTTTGTGCACGGTTTGAGCAGGTAAAAGAGGAGGAGAGGCATGTCACGTGCTTTACCACACTTGTGTGTGCGTGGTGTTTTGAGCATAGCTTTGACTGGAAGTGGGGGAGGAGGGGGGGGGCCTACATATAAACGGTGTATATACAGTACTTTTGGCAGGAAAATCACCAATATACGGTCATATACGGTGTATATCTATACGGTTCTGGCCAATCCCGCAAAGAAGGAATGCATGTGCATAGGTGTATATGAGGGAGCAAGTGATGGGTTCCTAAGCCCCATGTGCTCGCGAACATTCATGTGTTTTGTTAGTGAACTTTCACTTCCACCATGCGCACAGATACATACTCACACAAGCACTCACACACAAACACACACACACACATACACACACGCACACACAATCAAGCAGGTACGTAAGAAAGGGGGTAGCAGTGGAGCGAGTGCAAGCCTGCGCATCGGCAAGCTGGACGTGTCAGCAATGGGGGGAGAGGAGGGAGCCGCTGGCAGAGCAGGCGGGGGCGATGAAGGTGCGTGTGTTTTGCAGGGGATGCGGTAGTGCGTGTATGTGTGTGTTTGGTATGTGGTTGGCATGCATTCACAACACACACACACACACACTCACACACACACACACACACACACACACGCGCGCACACTCACACACGCGCAGACACACACGCACACACACACACATGCATGAACACATAGGCACAAACGAGCATCAGTGATTCTCACACACCTCATAACAAAACCCGTTCATGAAGGAGAAGGAGAGGGGGGAGGCCCAAAGCGTGGTACTGCTGCCAAACGCGTGCGTGAGGACGCTGAGGAAGGGGAGGAGGATGGGGAGGAGGAGCCTCGGGAAGAGGACGAGCAGGATGATGCTATGCAGGAGGGAAAACAGAGGTTCAGAGGTACGTCAGTGCGTCAGTATGAGGTGGTGTGTGTCCTCTCTCTTCATTTCTCTCTCTTCTCTCTCTCTCTCTCTCTCTCTCTCTCTCTCTCTCTCTCACTCTCTCTCTCTCTCTCTGTCTCTCTCTCTCTCTGTCTCTCTCTCTCTCTCTCTCTCTCTCTCTCTCTCTCTCTCCGTGTGTGTGTGTGTGTGTGTGTGTGTGTGTGTGTGTGTATGTGTGTGTGTATGTGTGTGTGTGCTCTAGTGGCGTACAAGCATTCACTCAGACGAGCAGATGATGCTTTTCAGGAAGCAGAGATGTAGGGGTGCTTGAATGTGGCTGTAAGGTGTGGGGTGTATGTGTGCCATTGTGTGTATGTGTGTGTATGTTGCAGGGGTACACTTGTGCACACGCGTATGAGGTGATGCAGAAAGGGATGCAGAGAAAAATGAACATAACTTGCTCTTTTGGTGATGGAACCACAATCTGGCCTTTCCGCTTCTATAGATGGGGGAGGAGGAACCTTGCCCCTTTTCTACGCAGGCAGACAGGCAGGCAGGCAGGAGGAGGCGAAGAAACCATCACTATTCTGCGTTGGCAGCGGGGTAGAGATAAATAATTTGCTTAGGTAGAAGGGGGAGAATTTCCTCTTTGCTACAAGGATGGGGGGGCTGGAGATATGAAGCAAAGGTCGTGCACTTCAGACACCTTGAGCTGTTTGGCGCGAGATGTTTGTTTCTGCACTTTTCTTTTAGGTGGCAATTATGAGGATAGGAGTCTGAAGCTCTCGGCGCTAGCTTTAACACTGACTAACTATTAACTCCCAGGGTAACAGTCACTCTTAGGGTTGGCCAGAACCGTATGTGTGCACCGTATATGACCGTATATTTGGTGATTCCCCTGCCAAAATACCGTATTTATACCGTTTATATAGGGTTCTGGCCAACCCTAGTGACTCTTAAATTCGACTGGCTCTTATGTTATGCTATGTTACTCGAATTGCTCTTTATTCTTTTCCTTGCGCGCGCGGCAACGATGAAGAGCACACAGTGGCTGAGTAAGGAAAGAGCAGGCACACGTGGCTTGACGGTGTATGAAGCAACATACCCACATACTGTGGCTGCTGCTCTCCCCCCTTCCCAACAGGCGGCAATGATGAGGAGTATGGTGGGCCGGATGAAGAGGAGCAAGCAGACGCAGCTGAGGTGGCGCGAGCCTCAAGAAAGAAAGGCTTAGGGGGACCCAGGGGGGCGAACCAAGGGGAGGGCTCTGAGGATAGCAGCGACGAGGTGCGGCTTTTGTGTGTATGTGTGTCGGTATGGGGGTGCGTGTATGTGTGTGTACAGGGGTGTATGTGTGGATGTGCACATTTGTACGCATATGGGTGTGTGTGTGTGTGTGTGTGAAGAGCATACCCAGTCATGGACACTGTGTGCACTCTATCGCGTCGTGAAATGCTTGCACATCAAACAAACACACACGCACACACACATGCGCATACACACAAACGCATCTCATCCCACCTCGTTATGTGGCGGTGATGCCGCAGGACGAGGACGAGGGCGCCCCCAGCAATTCCGGTAGGGTTGCAGCTGGAGCCGACGGAGCAGAACCTAGTGGTGGGCAGGAGGGCAGAAAAAGTGCGGACCAGATTGCAGCGGGTGGTGTCGGCAGCAAAGGCAAAAAGGCTGCGAAGGGGGAGAAGGGTAAGGCTGTGAGCGGGTCCAGGAGCAAAGCGGACGCTGGCAAGGGCCAAGGGGGAGTGTGTGGGCTGTCTGACCCCAGTGATGGTGTGGACTACGCAAGCCATTCGTGCAGGTGTGTGTGTGTGTGTGCACGTGCACGTGCGTGTGCGTGTGTGTGTTTGTGTAACAATACTTCAGTTCTGTTTTCATCATTAACCCTCAGCTTTCCCCACAGGAGCGCCCAAGCTGCTGCTCCCATCTCAGCTCCCATCTCCCAAGCGTGCATCTCCCATCTGTCAAGCGTGCATCAAGCGTGCATCTCCCAAGCGTGCATCAACATCACGCATGAACAACACGCCCGTCACGATTTCTGCCCATAATTGCACACTCTGCGCAGAAAACAGGCAATGCTCTAAGTTGCACATCTGTGATCACACGCACGCACACACGCACACAACACACACACACGCACAACATACATACACACACACACTCTCACCTTTAAAATTTTGCACACAGTGTGACCATCAGCCTGCCCTTGAAAGCGCCCAAGCTGCTGCTGCTGGAAGTCGTGGAGAAGGTGGCAGCAAGCGTTATGGTCCGAGCCACGCCCAACGTCGAAAAGGTGCGGG